>MDTG01326598.1_pt1 | contig 23364 bp, 30 predicted proteins | sample 811421 | NCBI WGS metagenome assembly MDTG01 (sample SAMN05326645, study PRJNA326480) | marine metagenome | isolation source: seawater | place: Pacific Ocean: South East | collected 2011
CAATACCTGCTTGATCAATAGGATCAGAAACAAGAACTTTCGTCATTAAGGGCGATAAACGTGCCGATCTGAACTTTAGTGACCTATTTGCCTCTGACCAGATTTATGTTGAGCAGGATTGAAAATCCAAACATTTCAAGGAGCAATTTCGTGTCCACATGCGTCATCATCCTCGAGGGAAAGGAACAAGCCCAAGAGCTACTGAGGAAATTAAAGGAGGCTCAAACACCAATCCTTAACTGCGATTTGATAGAGCCATTGAAAAAAAAAATAGACTCTAAAGATATAAGTTTTGTGGAATCTAGCGAAGTCGTTATTAACCAATTTAATTTTAATAATGTCAAACTTTTGAATCCAACTCTTGCTCGAAAGGAGCGCCAAAAAGCCTTAGCAACTTGGTTAATACCTTTTGGTTTTGTGGCAGGCTTAAGCTTTTCACAAATGACCGATCTAAAAACATTTGAGGAAATGGGGTTCCCAAATCAATTGGAAAAAGTTTTAGGTGGGTTAGTAGGGATGATTTCAGGTTGGTTAGGAAGTTTTTTCGCAGCTGGGAATAACAGCCAAGAAAACAGTGACGATATAAGAGCTCTTCGCAAAAAAAGTGAACAGGGTTTTTGGTTATTAATTCTTGATTTACCGATAGAAATGGAATTACCTTGGCAAATTCTCAATGAAACCAATTGCCTGGAAATAATAACACTAGGTAAATAATACTTATTAAATAATATTTATAGTAATACTAAATATTTATAATTATAGTTTTAATTTTATCCTCCATCATCAAAAAAGCGATTAGAAAAAGTTTTAGAATATAAAATCATTTAAAAGAAACTTCTCTTTCTTTCATGAAACTTCCTAAAGAAAAAATTCTAATTAATAGTCCTTTTAAAAAAGAATTAGAGACACTACTTATATATGCAGAGAAAGCGCTCAGTGAAAGGAAACAAATATGGACTCCTTTTGTTTCAGCTCAAGTAATCGAGGAAGTTAAAAATAAATTTGATAATTTAAATGATATAACTTGTTACTACGATGGAGGCTTCCCCAGTTCAGAACGTAAAAAAATCTGTTTTACAAGATCAGGAGAAGAGATTAGCCCCTCTTCAGATATCGCAATAAAAGGTATTTATCTCAAAGGGAATTTCCTTTTTGATAGAGCTCATCAAAACGAATTTAGAGATTTCTTACATCAACTTGATGCACAAGCAGATGACATTGGAGACGTTTGGCTTATTAGAGATAGAGGAGCTCAAGCTATTTGCTCTCAAAAATGTGCAGATTTTTTGCATCAGAAAATCAGCAAGCTAAGAGATGTTGAAATAGAAATTGAGGCCTTATCAATTGAAGAAATAGAAGTCCCCTTTACGAGGCCAGAAAAAATAATTAATACTGTTGAAGCCTCTAAGAGAATTGACGCAATAGCCTCTGCAGGATTTGGTTTGTCAAGATCAAAAATAACTACTCAAATCAAGCAAGGCTTTTTGCGACTTAACTGGGAATTGATTTATCAGCCCAGTAAATCAATAAATATTGGAGATCTTATTCATTTGGAGAGAAAAGGTTCACTAAAAATTTTAAGTATTGACAAAACAAAAAGGGAAAGATGGAGAATCAAATTACTAAGGCAATGAATATCAGGTCCAATTGCCTGCTAACTTCGTTTAGGAAGTCTCACGAAAATTGTAAAGTGAAGAACAAGGGCGATTAGCTCAGAGGTAGAGCACTACCTTGACACGGTAGGAGTCACTGGTTCGATTCCAGTATCGCCCATCACTCGATTTCAAGATCATCTAGACCCTTTTTTAAAAATATTTACCTATCAAACATTTGATGAAGTTTGATCCATTGAACTTCACTCTCACATTGATCTGACAAACCCATAAAAGAATAATTGCCATAATCGTTTCTCGCCGATTCCTCAATCTCCTTTTGATTTAACTTTTCAAGACCCTCAGGGTTAGCAGGCATCAAACATAAGCAAATACACATGTATCAAAACAACCATAAAAATATAAAGCCAGAAGTGTTAATAATTTTTTAACCTTATTAAAAACCAGTTACAAAGTTTTCCCTCTAATTTCTTTTTAATTAAATTTTTATATAATTCAGCCTAATAATGATCAAAATATTTTTGTTTGGAAATCAAATTTATAATAATATAGAATATTTCATACAAGAGACAAGACAATCAAAATGTGATAAGAATCATCTAATCACATAAAAAAACCTAAAAACAAATTCAACTTTATTTAAAATCAATTAAAGTAAAATTGACTGAACAAAATCAAGCAAATCAAATCTATATTGTACTCGGTCTGGGTAGGTCAGGAATAAATGCTGCAAAACTACTTAAATCAGAAGGTGAGCAAGTTTTAGTATTAGAGAACAAATCTAATTCTAAGTTAATAGAAATTTCCCAGCAACTTAAATCAGAAGGGATCAATGTAGTCCTATTAAATGAACCACTTCATGTTAATCATTTCTTGCCTTGGATAGGAAGAATTTCTTCAATTATTGTAAGCCCAGGTATAGATTGGGAACATGAAGCTTTAAAAGAATTAAGGAAGAAAAATATCGCTATGAAAGCAGAAATTCAATTAGCCTGGGAGAGATTAAGCCATATCCCTTCAATTGGGATTACGGGAACAAATGGTAAAACTACCGTCACGAATATGCTCAATCATGTCCTTAGTTTAAACAATATAAATACAGATATGGGAGGTAATATTGGGAAAGCATTATCTAAAATCGCTTTAGAAATAAAGAGAAAGGATTATAGAAATTTGAATTGGCTTATTTTAGAATTAAGTAGTTATCAAATTGAAGGATCAACAAAATTAAACCCAAGAATAGGGATATGGACAACATTTACTCCAGATCATTTAGAAAGACATCACAATATTGAAACTTATTTCAATATTAAAAAGAGTTTACTAGAGAAATCTTCTATTCGTATTTATAACTCTGATGATAAATATTTATACAGTAAAAGGAAAGAGTTGCCAGAAGGGATATGGATTGGGACAAATACACAGTGTTCTTATTCACATCACCCAAAATTCTGGATTGATCGAAGAGGTTATCTTTTTGAAAATCAAATACAACTATTTCACTCTTCAATTCTTAAAATCCCAGGAAAGCACAACTTACAAAATCTCTTACTAGTTACGGCTGCAGCAAGAGAGATAGGCCTTAATTACTCATCAATAGCTAAAGCTGTCAATTCATTTGAATCAATCCCCCACCGATTGGAGTATTTAGGAAAGATAGACAAATTCAATTGCTACAATGATAGTAAGGCAACTAATTTTGATTCTTCAGCAACTGGAATAAAGTCTGTAACCTCTCCAATCGTTTTAATTGCAGGTGGAATAAGAAAGAAGGGCGACCATCAAAATTGGATAGAGCAACTTAAGTTATCTACTAATGGAATAGTTTTGTTTGGAGTCAGCGCTGAGTACCTAAGGCAAATTATATTAAAATCTTCTTATAAAGGAGAAATTTTTATAGAAAATAATCTAGAAAATGCAATAAAAACTTCTATTAAAATCGCCAAGAAAACAAACTCCAAGAGTTTATTATTATCTCCAGCATGTGCAAGTTTTGATCAATATAAAAGCTTTGAGGAAAGGGGTAATCACTTTAAAAAAATATTAAAAAGTTATGGGATTATTAAGTAAGTTTTATTCTTTATTAATTATTAGCTTGGTCGGGGATCCACCCTGATCTGAGAGATTTTACATGATAACTTGACATTAGCTTTAACCTAAAAATTGGGCAACAATCAATCCTCACCAAATTCAATTAGTCATAAAGAGTTAAATACCTTTTTGACCAGAGCGAAAAAGGAAACGATCTTCAGAGGATCATTTGGAGATTATGAAATTAATGAAGATCAGGAATTCAATCTTTTAATTGAGAACTGGACAAAAACAAGTAAAAAAATTTTATTAATGTTAGAGAAGAAAGATCAAAGCGTAACAACACAAAGACCCTCAAAATCTCTTTTAGCTCTTGGGGCAATGGGAGCACATATCCATTTGGCACTGCAAGCACTTAAAGCAGCTAGTTTTGATTAATGAAACATTTTAGGTAATAATTTTATTACATAAGAAATTAAAATAGCTAAATACTGATTTTAAAAATATAATTAAGTATTAATCCTTTTCAGAAGGACTTATCAACTATTTAGATTTTGACTGAACAAAACAAAAATCCGCTAGATCTCCTTCCAGAGACAACGGCTAAATTAATGAAATCGATATCAGGTAAAAAACAAGGATCAATTGATGATTTAATTTGTTGTCACCTATACGGTATCGCAGGTGATTGGTACCTCTCAGAAATTTCAAAGGATAGACATATAGCTTTTGGATTTCGAATAATAAATTGTGAACCTGTCTGGGAAATGGATAGTTGGTTACCTAATTCTTGCGAATGGGGAGAAGTATCGATCAAAGATCTTCAAGAACTTGTAAATGAAAAGTTTTTAAAAGAAAAAGATATTCGTTTTTTAATTACAAGAGATTTATTTTGGGAACCTATAAAGTTTTCAGATATTAATACTGAGCATAATACTCTTCTTTATCCAGGCACAACTGATAGAAATTTATCTTGAATTCAATAGTTAAAGCCTTCTTCTCAAAATATTCTTAATAAAAATGTCAAAAATAGATCCCAAAAATGATCCTATTTATTTACTAACTAAGGCCGTTGAAGAAGGAGATCCTGAAGCTACAAAGAAGATCAAGAATCATTTAAGCAGATCAGATGATCCTTCAGAGATGAGATACCTAGAGGGATTACTAATACTTCTTGGAGAAATACCTGGTGAACTGGAAGAACCTCCAGACTTTGAAAATGACCCAGATGAATATTGGCAAGAAAATGACTACTTCGAAGTTTAAATTAAAGCAATAGCGACCCCAAGAAAAGATAAAATGGAGTAAAAAATAGTTAGTTTATTAATATTGTCTCCCTCTGATTTTGAAATGAAGATTGAAAAGATAGGAGAAAGACTTAATAAAGTCCAACCAATCCCAATAGGTAAATTTTTAAATACTATTTGTTGAAATAATATCCCACAATTAGTACCAAGAAAAGTTGATAAAACTAAATTTGAATGAGTTTTTTTAGATATTGATCTATTATAAAAAAGATCAAAAAAATCTTTTTTATAAATTGAAATTAAAAATATTGATGCTGATAAAAGCCTTATTTCAGTAGTCTGTAAAGGGGTTAAAGTAGAGTTAATTAAAATTAGCCTTGATATTAAAGCGGCGACAACAGCACAGAGCACTGATCCCACTGCACAAAGAATTCCAAAGGTCTTTGTTTCTTTAGAGTAATCTTTTTTATTTGTATTTTGACGTATGATCATTGACAAACAAAAAGAGACAATTAAAGATCCTATCCAAGCTTTATGATTATAAGTCTCATCAATTATCAGGGTGCCCAGAACAGTAGCTATTATTGGTGTTAAAGCCTCAAATGAAAGAGTTTTCCTAGTTCCTATTAACTTTAATGAATTAATGTATAAGTTATCGCCTATGGCAATTCCGATTATGCCACTAATCATTAGAAAGACTATTGAATTAAGATCCGAAACCCAATTTATAGATAAGACTACTGGGAAAAAAATGATTGAAGCGAGAATATTTTTATAAATATTAATTTGCCTCGGTAATAATTTTTCAGATTCTCTACGCCATATGGAGCATGCCACAGTCCAGAATAATACTGCTGTAATTGCTGCACTAAAACCAATCATTTTTTAAAATGTACAAGAAATAACTTTTTAGAATTATTTATTAAGTATTAAGCCATCGACTATTCCAGAAGATAAATAAATATCTTTGAAAATTAATTTTTGTTTAATTGAAATTTGTCATCATTCCAAACTTCCAACACATCTGGGAAATGCTCCTCCATACATGAATCACATATTCCGTGACTAAAGCGTATGTCACTTATTTTAGATAGATATTTTTCTAAATGTTGCCACTCACCATTGGTATCTCTTACCTCTTTACAGTAAGAACATGTTGTTAAGATACCTTCCACCTTGTGCATATGGGTTAGAGCTTCGAGGAGACGAATAGATCTTTTTCTAAGTTCCAGAAAAGTTACTACCTGTCGTGACAGTGACTCCATAATTTGATGCTGTTTATCAGTTAAATGCCCTGGCTTTCTATCAATAACGCAGAGTGTTCCAATGCGTTGATCATTTGGAGTTTGCAAGGGGAAACCAGCGTATAAACGTATTTTGGGTTCCTCTACAACTAATGGATTTGATTTAAAGCGCTCATCCAAGAGAGCATCCTCAACAATCAAAGGTTCGGCACTCGCAATTGCATGCGCGCAAAAAGAAACATCTCTAGAAGTCTCTTCAGTTTCAAATCCACATCTTGATTTAAACCACTGCCTATCTGTATCAACCAAGCTCATCAAAGAAATAGGTGTTCCACAAGTCAGAGAAGCAATTCTAGTTATGTCGTCATAGCATTGCTCAGGCTGAGTACCTAATATTCTGTACTCGGCAAGAGCACGCAATCTCTCTTCTTCATTACTTATTTTAGGAGCACCAAAAACCAAAATAAATAATTTTCTTCTTAAGCCACAATAGGATGAGATGCAAATTTAAAACTAACGCCTTCTTAATAATAAATAATTAAGTTTTATCTATATTCTCCAAATCAAAAAGACTTTGTACTCCTAACTTTGAAACCGCCTTTAGTCAGCAATGCATCTTCTTTGAGATCTAAACCTTTTACACTAGAAATTTTGCCTTTAAGCCCTTCTAATTGAAGTTGCTCAATCATTTGTTGAATAACCTGACTTTCTACAAGTTTTTGATCAATCATTTCTGGGGTCATTTTCTCAAATAATTTCCCTGCTTTAGAAGCGACTACATCTGAGGCATTAGTTATTTCTAAAAGAATCATAATCAAATCTGAGCTTAGATGAATTCAAATTCAATCTATTTACAAACAGTGTGTTTCGACAAGGTAGGCGATAGTAAAGAATTATGTAAATAAAATCAGCTGAAAATCATTGTAAAAATCTGAATTAATGCAAAACTTATAAAGAGCCAAAGAGATATCATACCCAACTTATTATGGAAAGAACCTTTTTTATAAAAAGATGGGCCAGAGTTCCAATTTCTCTTCATTATTAAACCAAATAATAAAGACAATATAGCAAATTTCTTCATAGTTACGAAAGAGAAAAAACTATTAATATCATGACTATTTTTTTTATAGACAAAAAGCATTCAGAAAAACAAAATAGAAAGTAAATTAAAATAAATCAACTGACTAATACTCAATGAAAATTAATTTCTTTCTAGTATCAATAAAAATATTAATTCTTAAAGAATAAAAAACTTTATTAAAAGAGTAATAATCTCAGCAATTTTTATTTATGAAATATACGACAAATTATTTAATTTTAAAAAACTTTTGAAGTCAGAAAATGTCCATCTATAAATGAGTAGCTAACTACATTTCTATAACTTTCAGAAATCTCATCCTTAATTCATGGCTCAATATCTTCATTTCAAGTTTTATGCAAAGTTTAATAGCTTATCTATTAATTATTTTAATCATATCAACTACTTTTATTTTTTATTTTTACCCTTTCTACGCAAAAGTAATTTGTATGCATACTGAACTAGTAGGAGGATTAATTCTTGGATTAAATCAAGAAAACTTTAACACACTTAAAGATATTTTCAAAAGTAATGAAATCAAATAATTGTAATAGCTGAAATGTTTTAATTAAGATTTTTCTTGGTGCCAATTCAACTTAATATCAATGGAGTCTTCAAGATTAAGTTTAACGGGACATTCTTTAGCCGTACTTTGAAGTATTTTTAATTTATAATAATCTAATTCATATGGCATGAAGATATCCAGGATAAGTGATTTAATTTTCCTGGGGCCATTTGTCGTCATTTTCTTATAAACATATAAATTAATCACTCCAAGTAACCATCCCCTGCGTTTAGCCTCGATATCCATAATTGTTATTAAACAAGTCCCCAGAGCACTTGCTAATAAATCAGTTGGTGCAAAATTCCTCCCACTTCCATCGTGGTCTTTTGGTGCATCAGTATAAATTACATTCCCAGATAAAGAATGTATCGCTTCAGTTTGCAAGTCTCCCATGGACTTACAGATGATTTTAGTAGTAGTCATAGGATTATGTACTAAGTTTTCGCTTTGAGTAGAGTATTATTTTCTTATTATATAGAGTCTATCTTCTCTTCATATCAAAAATTACTTTCATAGGAGATAAATCAAAAATGAAAAAATAACAATCAATAATATAAGTAGCATGTTTTTCTCATAATCTAAATTGATGACTTTTATTTCATTTTTTCTTAGTCTATTAATAGCTCTTAATCCTTCTCCAGCATTCAATTGCGATGGAGATAAATTAACTGCTGTGATCAGAAATAACTTAAACGGAGATTTTGCACTAACTAATGATCTCGAAAATATTGATAAGGGAGCATTTATAGTTCTTAATTGGCGAGATATTAATCTTATGCTTCCCATTTCATTCAAAGTTGGAGACATATCTTTTACTGACAAGAAATGGTTTTGGAGTTATCAAGATAAGAAAAATGGTTTAAGAATGGATCGCCCTAGATTTGCTCAACTTTTACCGAATGGAGAAATTCATGAATATTATTGTGAAGCAATTTCTCAAGAAGAACAAATTTCATAAAGAAAGTCTTAAAGAAGAAAAATTAAATTCTATATCTAGCTAGGTATAAGAAAGTTGAAATAATTACATGACTGTCTCAAGAGCAAAGAAATTTATATTTGTAGATACAAAACCAAAAATCAAAAAAAGGCAGATTTTTATTTTTGGCTCAATAATTGCCAGTGGTTGTCTTAGTGGAGCATTGTTAATTGCCTTGTATATTGAATATCTTCATAATCCAGCTTTTCATATGTTTATTCAATCAAAAGGAATCTTCCTTTAAATACTGATCCGCTATTTATAGTGTTCCAAAGAACATTAAAAAAGCTCTCGTGAGAGAGCTTTTTTAAACTACAGTTGTTCTAAACAATTCCTGGAATAATCCAGCCTGTAAATCCGTAATTAATAACCGCTGCAAATAAGCCCATCATAGCTAGGCGTCCATTCATTTGTTCAGCAGTTTGCCAATAATTTTTATCCATTAGACAAATCCAGGGATAATTTGTCCGGTTGAAGCATATGCGCCTACTAAAGCAATACAACCAAGTAGAGCTGCATAACCATTGAGCCTTTCAGCGGTGAGCTTCTCAGGGTCGATGTTTCTTGTGTTGTTGTTTTCAGAAGACATTAAACTACTCCAGGAATTAGTTGACCGGTTGTTAGGTAAATCCCTGTAAGGAGAACGAAAGCCATCATTGCAGGTCTTCCGATGCTTCTTTCAAGAATTGTTTTTTGTGATGGTTGCATGATGATTTCTTAGAAAATACCAGGAATGATTTGTCCAGTTGTTGCGTAAGCACCGAAGGCTGCAACGAAGCCAAGCATTGCTGCCCAACCATTAAACTTTTCTGCTTCAGGAGTCATGAGAAATTTTTTGTTTCTTATGTAAAGGAATGTAACGGAATGCGAGCTCTTGGTGGTGGTGGGCAACCGAACATAGAAGCAAGAGTGATCAAAGATATTAGAAAAATCAATATTTCAAGAAAGATATAATAGCTTTTGCTTAAGTGCAGAAGATCGGAGAAAGAGTTCCTATAATCGTAGGAATTTATTCGAGAACAATTTGTACGATCCATCGATTGGCCAAGAATCGCTAACTTCAGTTGATGTTGTTGGGGTACTAGTAGGGCATATCCTTTTTGGATTTGCAGCTACATTATTAATAGACTGGAGTTGGATTCCCTTAAATAATCAAGAGAAGAACACTGGCAGATCCCTAAAAGACATCAAAAGAAGCTGGGGATGGGATGAAAAAACTGAAAACATATCATGATTTAACCCTGACAAAGTCAAAAGATGTGCGCTTAGATGTATCAAATAATCTGACAATTTTTTATGGATACACAAAATATAAATAGCAAAAGTTTTTTCTACTCATGTGATGCTTTTGCAAGATAGCCATTTCATGCATGGATTTGGCTATCAAAATAATTTGCTTCAATTAAATGCAATTAAAAATCACCTCTTGGAAAATAATTTATTTATGCCTTTTACTGCTCACTATTGCCGTAGACAATTATAAATAATTATTTATTAATTCTTCACTATCTTAAATCGACTAAAATATCAACCAAAAAGATTTCATGTTAACCAACGAAGTAAAAAGAGCCTGTTGTACTGAGTCATTTAAAGCAGCCTATGAGAATCGCTACACATGGAACCATAATTTTTCAGGCTACAAAGGAAAGTGTTCATGGACAGATGGTTCAAGAGAAATAAAAGGGAGCTTCAATTTAGGAAAAGATTTAAAAGCAATTGTTAATGAAATAGATGACGAACCAATAAAGAAAGCAATTTCTTCACAACTTTGGGAAGTTGCTATTCATCGAATTAGAAGGTCATTCGAACAAACTCATGGCCAAAATACATTTACTTATGGAGATGCAAATGAAATTGGTTCAGAAATAATAGTGGGAGGGAAAAATGAAGGAGATAAATATAGAATCAAAAACGACATTGTTACAATGGTTTATAGACACATTCATGGAAATCTAATAGTCATACATACGAAAGAAGTTTTCCAAACGGGTGAAGGGTACTTAAGCAAGAGTTATACAAGTCAATATATTGATCCAATTTCAAAAAAAGATTTAAAAGAAAAAAATTTTTATAATGATGAATTTATACCTTTAAAAAAAGGAGGGCCATGGGTTTTATCCTCAAGATCCATACATCAAGAATCCTCTGAAGGTTTGATATTGAACAAACAAACATTTTCGTTTTCAGATTTAAAAAGTCTTAATGCCTCGTGAGCTTTACATAACAACTCCAAGAAAAATTGATGGCCAAGAAAAAAACACCCCGGCTAAAAACGAGGTTTGTAAATCAATTTTTTTGACTCAGAAAAGTCGTAGTGGAGAAAGGTAAAATGGGTAGATTTTACTGATAGGATTGTGCATCAAAAAATCACTATCTCCTCCTAAAAATAGTATCTAGAGGAGTATTGAATACATAAACATCAAGTCGAGCATTTTAAATTGATTGAATATAGTCATCTCTTTACACTGATTAATTCAAAATGAGATGAACCACACAAAGTCATTTTATTAATCGAAAAATTTTTCTCTTAAAATTCCTTAGAAAGTATCAATTATCAGAACTCAATCAGAAAAGAGGTATGGCTTTAAAACAAGCAACTATAGATGATATTTTGATCTAAAAAAGAATTTGCACCTGAAACGCTGAGGTCCAATAAATAACTAAAAGAAGTTATAGAAGTTCACTACGTTTAATGGATTTTGCGAAAGGAAAATGTAATATAAAATTAAAAGATTCTTCAAAAGAAAGAGTCTCACAGTTCAAATAAATTTGATTGTAATAAGGAAAAGCTATAGCTCATAAGCATAACTAAAGTATTTAAACAACATATGCATGAAACCAACTTACATAAATCATCAATGAAGAATTTGCAATTTAATCAAGGATAATTAGCTATCATAGGTTTTCTTTACTTTTACAGAATTCCTCTCAGCTCTCGCAAGATCCGACATGCTTGGCTTGGGAATGCTGAATTGTGTTAATAGTTTCATAAAGTTTTTATAAATCGCAAAATATAGTCAAAAATTAAAAATATCTAATCGTTTTCAACTTGAAACTCTTTCAATGAGTCTCCGTAATAAGTCATAGCCAACTGAAGTAAAACCCAGTTCATCGCTTTAGACATTGTGCTTTCAAAATACATTCAACTTAAAGATGACTAATATTTTAGAGCTTTGCCATGAGTAATTATTATTTTTAAAGGATTAGGCAAAGGCAACAAATGCAGTCCATTATTGAGCCAAACTTAATAATTCATTTATTTGATCAGAACAAGTAAAGATAAGTAATTATTCAAAGCATTTAAGCATTTTATATATATGCTTTAGTTATAAAAAGGAATCAAAAGGTATTAAATGATTTTCCTCTCTAATCCACAAGTATGGCACTTACCTGGCACTTGGTCTGATCAACCCATTGATGGACCTTACTTAGGGATGACTTCAAATCAATTAAGTTGGCTAGCTGGTTCTCTTTTACTTACTTTATTTATTGCTTTTTGTATTTACATCTTCGGAATCACTAACTCAAAAAGGAAAAGAAGTTCCTAATATTAGATATCTCTAACAAAATCAAATCATAGATTAGGTAATTTTCATGACTTACCTTGTTCTATACATTGCTGGTATATCATCAATTTGGTGGATTTACCGTGTCGGTTGGACGCAAGCACTCAAAACATTTTTGAGTGTTTTAATACCTTCCGTATTAATTATTCTTTTTAATGTGAAAGCAGGCCGTCTCATATTTAAAAGCCCTGCAGTTGGCATCATAAGCGTTCTTCCAACGGCAATTTTAATTTTCCGAGGATCAAAACCTCTTGTACTCGGAATAAATAGTTGGATTGACAGTAAAAGCAATGAATTTGTTGATTCACAAGATGTTGTCGAAGCCGAAGTAATTTCCAAAGACGAAGCATAAATTGCAAATCCAATAATCAGTCAGGAAAAGAGATTAGACCAATTATAAATTTTTATCCCATTATTGTTAAACTGCGTTCAATTTAGAAAGGAACCATTGAGACCGTGAATCAAAAAAAAATTAGGAGTTTCTTTATTCTTTTATTAGTTATATTTGTTGAACGCTTTGGATAAATAGCAATAATAAAGTGATTGACAATTTTATCATGACAGACAACGAACCAAAGTGGGATTACACGACTAAGGAGGGTAATTTTGCTGCAGGCGCTGCAGTCGTTGGAGGAAATTTATTAGTCCTTATCATTTACATTCTCTACAGAACAGTCCCCTCTGTTCATCATTTCATTATAGGTAGATGATCAATCAGAAGGTCTGAGAGAGAAAATTGAATTTGTGTTAAACGGGAAGACTGATCAATATCTTCGATTGGTTGTTGCTTGTGACCAAATAAAAGCCAATAAAAGGGCCATTCCACTAACAAGAAGAAGAGCTTTAATTGTGGCAACTATGACCAAAACACCAAACCCGCCAGCACTATAAATTGCCCATTTAGGAAAATATCTTCCTGGTCTACTCCTTTGTTGACTTGAACGCGACATTGCTAAAGGATCATTAGCCATAGTTATAAAAAAAATAAGCTATCCACAAACACAATAAATCCAATAAGAAGATAAACAAGAAGATGATGGGGGTGATGTAGAAAACTTTAAAATGAATATTTTTTTTCTTTTGCAAAGATACTCAAATAAACTATTTTTATCGATATTTAGAATCATCTAAAATTCTGGTATTACTCACAAAAGAATCACGATCTAGATTTATAAGTTGAACAAGCGAACGTTAAGATTTTAAAAACTGAATTTTATGCCTATAGAAAACGAAAACCTTCATCAAAAAGGAAAATCTGATTTCACACTTAATGCAGAAATAACTTTCATAATAATCCACATCACCAAAGCACCCTCAAGGAAGCCGAACCAATAAAGGGCATAATTAGATATACCCATTTCTTTTTGTGCACGTTCAACAAATGATTTATGCCATTGGATCAATTTCACAATTCAACTGTGTACATAAAATTCAGTATAGTAAAAAGCATGAGATATATAAATTTCTTTTTAGATCAATAAAAAAATTAATATCTTAAAATTCGCTAGGAATGAACATTTCCTAGATTCCAAAGCTGATGATATATTTGCGAGTATCAAACTTATCGAAGCAATCGCGACAAAAGATAGTCGATAATAGAAAATATTTATTCTGAAAGCTATTTAAGAATTGAGAAAGACATAATTCATTGCACTGAAATGATTATCGACAATAAATCAACCCTCTGAGGCAAGCTTTGATTTGCGACTTAGACACATAATCACATTTTCACCGAGCAGACTCAGACAACTCACTTAATTCAAACCATCTATCTTCATGTTCCTTAATAGCTTCAATGAGTTCTGCTAATTGATAGCTAATTTCAGAAACATCCATACCACTATCATTTATTTTTTTCTCTAAACATATTTTCTGTTCCTCTAACATAGGTAATTTGATATCTAATTCTTTTAGTTCCAAAACTTCTTTAAAACTCAACCGCCTTTTAATATTTTTAGGCTTTGTTTCTTTTTCTGATCTATTATTTTTCACTGAACCGTTAACTATCTCATCTCGTCGTTTTTCTTCATCGTTTCTTTCCTCTAATATTTTTTGTTCTAGAAATTTGGAATAATTACCTTCGTACCTTCTCAGGTTCCCTTTTTCAAAATGAAAGATTCGATCAATGGTTCGATCAAGAAAATATCTATCGTGAGATACGACTACTACACAACCTTTAAAATCCTCGAGAAAATCTTCAAGCACGCTAAGTGTTTGTATATCTAAATCATTTGTAGGTTCATCTAGCAGTAAAACGTTTGGTCCTTGGATGAGCATTTTACAGAGTGCTAGTCTTCTTTTCTCTCCTCCTGAAAGCTTTGATAGTGGACTATGTTGCTGACTTGGAGGAAACAAGAATTTTTCTAAAAGTTGAGATGCTGTTATTTGTTTTTCTCCTTGATCAATCCTTAATGCCGCCTCCTCCACGAATTCAATAACTTTGCGGTTTAAACCACTACCTTGATTTAAATCATTTGTATGTTGATCTAAATAACCAATATGTACCGTTTCTCCAAGTTTTATTTTTCCAGTTGTTGGCAACCTTTTACCCGCAATTAGATCTAGAAGAGTCGATTTACCACTTCCATTTGGACCAATAATACCTACTCTATCCTCTGGGCTAAAGCTATAAGTGAAATTATCTAAAAGATCAAAATCATGCCCTTTATCTTTTATAGAAAGCCCTACCTCTTCAGCCTCAATTACAATTTTCCCAATTCTTCTACTCAATGAATTCATTTCTAATTTTGATTTGATTTGAGCTTTTGGTTTGGCTTTCATTTCAGCAATCCTTTGAATACGCGCTTTTTGTTTTGTACTTCTTGCTTTAGGACCTTGTCTCAACCAAGCTAATTCCTTTCTTAAAACACCCTGAAATTTTTTTTGCGTAGATGCTTCTGCTTGCTCTTGTTCAACTTTCTGTTGAAGAAATTCACGATAATTGCCCGAATACTCTCGAGCTTCCCCATTATTTATTTCAACCATACGAGTTGTTACACGATCAAGAACATACCTATCGTGAGTAACCAATACAAGAGCACCCTTATAGTGGTCTAACCAGTTTTGCAACCATTCCACTGCAGAAGCATCTAGGTGATTGGTGGGTTCATCGAGAAGTAAAACATCTGGCTGAGACACAAGGGCCGCGGCAAGTCCTACTCTCTTGCGGTAACCACCTGAAAGATCTTTTACTGCTCTATCCAAATCTTTTATACCTAATCTCCGCAGAACATCTTGACATTGTTGTTCTAAATTCCATGCACCGGCGGCATCCATGAGTTCACTTACATAACCAAGCTTGTTCAACAAAGTTTTATCTTGAGGATTTTGAGCTACTTTTCTACTGAACTTATTGAAATTAATAAGTAATTTTCTTTTTTCTCCGCACCCTGCAAGGACTTCTTCCAAGATATTGTTCTCAGTTTTATAGTTTGTTTCTTGTCCTACTAAAGCTAACTTCAAAGATGGTAAAGATCTCCTTTCACCCTCCATCAAAGGTTCTATTCCTGCAAGGGCTCTCAAAAGTGTTGACTTCCCAGACCCATTTGGACCAATTAAACCAAGTCTCTCTCTTTCGTTAATATGAAGATCCAGATTTTTAAAAAGATTTTTTATCCCAAAGTCTGTCGAAGCATTAATAAGACTAATTAACATAGCTCAAGTCCTCACATCCATAACTAAAGCTAACTCCTAAATAATAAACCTTTGGCACTTGAGTTAGTTGACGAGTCTTTGTCATAAGTGCGCAAAACTTCTATTCGATCAACTTATTTATATTTTTTCTTCCTAATCTAGATTATAAGTATAAAAAAATAAAACAGTTATAAATTTTCTTCAATCTAAACCGTTTATTGAAAAATGATAATATGTCAATCAAACTGCTTTATATAGTTAATTCGCTCATCAGAATTAAGAAGTATAAGAGCTAATAACTTCAAAATAAAGTCATGAGAGAATGCGATTAATTATTATCTTTTATTAGAAGAAAACCCCTAAGAGGATTTTTTGAGTAAGATAAAAATAATTATTATTTGAATTTAAACAGGAATGAATTTTATTGAAAGAGTTTTATCAAATTATTTCCTAGCTTGGAGTCAGATGTTTAATTACAGAGACAAAACACGTAGAATTCCTTTCTGGCACTTCTTTATCTTAGATGGATTAATAGGAGCTCTAGTTTCTATATTGTCAAATAACAGCATAACCAATAATGAAAATGATTTTTACTCAATCTCTCAAGCTTATGACTGGAGTTACATATATAGTATCCCTTCTTTTCTTGTATTTTTAGCTTTATTAATCAGAAGGCTTAGAGATATAGGGAAAGAGAACCTTTTTTTATGGGCATTCTGTTCATTTATTCCTTTCTACAATCTTTATATATTTGCACAACCTTCCTCAGAAAAGTAAATGAAACTAATTACAATATCTTCTAATTGAAGAAATAAACATCTCAAGAATAGCAAAATATAAGCTATACATTAAAATAGTATAAATTCAACAATAACTTTACATTATTAATTAGATATATTAATAGTCAAAACATTTGTATTAACTATTAATTGTTTACACGAAACTTACCTAAACTGATTATTTTGTAAGACTAATAGAAATATTCTATAATCATATTATATTCAATAAAAAATATTTAAATATTGAAGTCCTATATTTTTTTTACTTTCTCCCTTTGAATGTGCGTGGGTAAGGCACGTTCAAAGCGTTAAACCTTTTCTTCATTTTCCTACGCTTATAGTATTTATAATACAAATCAAAAATTGATGAGACCCCTAGCCAAGAAAGGACACAACTTATAAAAATTCTAGCTCCTTCAGTTGAAGCTAGCCAATAAATAATAGGATCAACGATAAAATTAATACTTATCAAGAGCCCGATCAACAAGGAGGCAATAAGACAAAAAATTACAACAGATGCTTTAAAAATTCTTCCTGTATTGAGTTGTTTCATATTCACGTGCCTAAGATAGCAATACTGATGATTATGCTTTTCATAACCGAGTCACTTAGGAATTAACTTGATTCTAATTTACAAAATAACTGAAGTATTGGAAGTTTACAAACTGATCAAAAAGGGCGATTTTAAATAATTAGCTTTTAGCTATGAAATAACATCTAAATTCCCAGGAATTAATCTCAGAGGTTCATCTCTCAAAGTAAAAATATCAAAGTCAAGAAGGTGAGAATTAAAAAAGGTCAATAATCCAATGCAATAATTATATAAAAAAAGCAAACCTGATCTTACAAAAAACAACAATACTTATCTGGCTTATATTTGCTGATTTCTTTTATGAAGAAGTGAAAAATATACATACTATGAGCAAATTTCATTTAAAACTAATTGTCACCATTTTTAAATATTAAAGATTAATTTTCCATATCACAACTTTCAATTAAGAAAAAGTAAAAGATTTTCTTTAATTGTATTGAAAACAGAAAAAAATAGCGAAGATCAAATCTAACAGTATAAAAACCATGCGTCGAGTTTTTTCAGGAATAGTTGGTCTATCAATGCTATTAAGTGGCTGTGCAATGCCCAGCCAAGAGAAGGAATCAAGACTTGAGCTTATAAAAAAACGCAATGAATTGATTTGTGGAGTTAGTGGAAAAATTCCTGGATTTAGTTTTCTTGAGCGTAATGGTAGTTATCAGGGATTAGACGTCGACATATGCAAAGCATTTGCTGCTGGGATAATAGGAGATTCAGAAAATATCCAATACAGACCTTTAACTGCAGCAGAGAGATTTACAGCAATTAAAACAGGAGAAATTGATTTATTGTCAAGGAATACCACTTTTACTCTCAGCAGGGATTCTTTAGGAGGCAATGGACTATCTTTTGCACCTGTAGTTTTTCATGATGGTCAGGGATTGATGGTCAAGAAAAGCAGTGGATTAACCAGCCTTGAAGATCTGGCAAATAAATCAATCTGCGTTGGATCTGGTACAACTACTGAGCAAAATATAAATGATGCGTTTGAAAGTGCCTCAATTCCTTATATTCCAATCAAATATCAAGATCTTAATCAGGTAGTTGCTGGATACTTGCAGGGGCGCTGTTCAGCGATGACATCTGATCGCTCACAGTTAGCAGCAGCCAGATCTGGCTTTAGAAGCCCAAAAGAGCACATCATTCTGGACGATGTTTTAAGTAAAGAGCCATTGGCCCCAGCATCTGATGGCGAAGACCAAAAACTGGCTGATGCCATGCGATGGGTGATATACGCTCTCATAGAAGCAGAAGAGAAAGGCATAACAAAATCTAATATTGATGAAACAATTAAACTTGCAAAAAACAATCCCCAATTAAAACCATTAAGAAGATTTTTAGGTATTGATGGAGGTCTTGGCGAAAAAATTGGACTAAGCAATGATTTTGTGGTTAATGTAATTAAAACAACTGGAAATTATGGAGAGATTTATGAGAGAAATTTGGGACAAAATAGCGAAGTGCCAATTCCCAGAGGATTAAACGAACTGTACAGCAATGGAGGCATACATATTGCACCACCATTTAACTAAAAAAAATAAATTTTTCCTAGAATGAAGAGAAGTAAAAAAATATTTTTACAATTTGGAATTTTTATTCTCTTTACTTGTGTAACAGGAATATTAGTAAATAACTTAGTAATAAATCTTCTACGTACGGGTCTTGGTTTTAATTTTAATTGGCTTTTTAAGCCAGCGAGTTTTGCTTTAGCTGAACACCCTCTACCATATTCATCTTCAGATAGCTATGCATGGGCATTGTTTATTGGTTGGCTGAATAGTCTGAAAGTTATCATCTCATCATTACTTTTAGCTACCGTATTGGGAACACTTATTGGTTTTGCGAGAACAGGCAAAAACTCATTACTCGGACTTCTTTCAGCTGGTTACATAACGATTATTCGCCAAACACCTCTTTTACTTCAACTTATGTTTTGGTATTTTGTTGGTTTTCTAGGGTTAAAAGAAAATGTATTGATACATGTAAAAGATATATTTAAAATTTCAAATCAAGGTATAGAATTATCAGGGTTATTACTATCTTCGGAGTTTTCAGCATTATTATTTGGTCTCAGTATATTTACAAGTGCTTACATAGCAGAAGTAATTCGTGGGGGAATAATCTCTGTTCCAAAAGGGCAATGGGAAGCATTTAGAAGTTTAGGACTCTCTGAGAGAAAAGGACTCTTCAGTATAATAATCCCTCAAGCATTACCAGCAATTATCCCAGGATTGACGAGTCAATATCTCAACCTCGCTAAAAATAGTACCTTGGCGATTGCCGTCGGATACTCAGATATTTATGCAATAAATGATACAATTATAAATCAAACTGGAAGAGCTATCGAATGTTTTCTGATATTACTTGCTAGTTTTTTATTATTAAATTTATTAATAAGTAATATCATGGAAATCATCAATAGGATAATTATCAACTCCCGAAAATATAATTAATTCATGTTAAATATCGCATTAATTAGGATTCTCACTCAAAAAGTAAGAAGATATTTATTCTCAAATTCATTCAATACATCTATAAGTTTGACTATCGTTATTATTATTAGTTTAGTCTGTTTCAATGCTTTTAGATGGCTTGTCTTTAAAGCTAATTGGGAAGTGGTCACATCAAATCTTCCTTTGTACGCATTTGGTAGTTTTCCACCTAATGAACAATGGAGACCTGCTATTTGGATTATCAGTCTTCTTTTACTCAGCATAATCACCATTTTTGGCCCTAAGTGGAAATGTCTACGTAAAAATCTACCAATAATATGGGCGGCCACTGTACCATTAGGTCTTTTTCTGCTTTATGGTGGATTTGGCTTATCCCCTATAACAAGTAGACATTGGGGTGGATTAACTTTAACTATTCTATTAACTGCTTCTAGCTCATTACTATCATTGCCATTAGGAATAGTCTTGGCACTTTGCCGCCAGAGTTCATTACCATTGCTTCATAGACTAAGTTCACTCTACATAGATGTAATGAGAGCAATCCCTCTCATTGCTGTACTTTTTTTTGGTCAACTCCTAATCCCTTTATTTCTACCTGTTGGATTAGAGGTTGATCGTGTTTGGAGAGCTATTCTTGCGTTTACGCTGTTTGTATCTGCGTACATAGCAGAAGATATTCGGGGCGGATTACAGTCTATCCCAAGTACTCAAATAGAGGCAGCAAACAGTCTTGGGCTTAGTCAGTACCAAATCATTCAATTTATACTAATTCCTCAAGCTCTTCGCATTGCACTACCTGCATTGACAAACCAATCTATAGGTCTTTTTCAAAATACATCTTTGATGGCTATTTTGGGACTAGTGGAGTTACTTGGCGTTGGCAGAAGTATTCTTGCAAATCCAGAATTCATTGGTCAATATATTGAGGTTTATGTTTGGCTAGCATCTGTCTATTGGTTGGTTTGTACAATTATGGCCATTCTTGCTAGACATCTGGAAAAGAGAATGACAATTAACCAAGCTAATTACTAATAAGTCATGGAACCTATTGTTATTGCCAAGAATCTCACAAAGTCTTATACCAAAGGATTACGAGCTCTTGATAATATCTCTCTTACGCTTAATCAAGGCAAAGTACTCGTAGTAATGGGTCCATCAGGGTCAGGTAAAAGTACTTTGATTCGTACTTTTAATGGTCTGGAAACTTTTGATAGCGGAGAATTACATATTTTAGGCATAAAAATTGATGCCACTCATAATGAACGAAAAATCCAAACCATTAGGAGAAGAGTCGGGATGGTTTTCCAACAATTCAATTTATTCCCGCATCTTTCAATCTTGGAAAACATCACACTTGCTCCGATAAATGTACAAAAACGTCGTCAAATTGAAGCTGAAGAATATGGTATGTATCTCTTGGCACAAATGGGAATAGATTCTCATGCAGAAAAATACCCAAATCAACTTAGTGGAGGAGAACAACAAAGAGTTGCCATTGCTAGAGCTCTAGCTTTAAAGCCTGAATTACTTTTATTCGATGAACCTACTAGTGCTCTTGATCCAGAGCGAATCAACGAAGTATTAGATGCAATGAGAAGGCTTGCTGAACAAGGAATGACAATGATTGTCGTAACACATGAAATTGGTTTTGCTAAAGATGTAAGTGACTATGTTTTATTTATGGATTCAGGTAAAGTCGTAGAAACATCTACTCCAGAGATTTTCTTTACGAATGCAAAGCATGAAAGAAGTAGAAAATTCTTAAATCAACTTGAGAAGTAATAGAGCAACGAAAGGATGAGAGGACAGATGACTTTATGAAAAAATATTATCAAAAGCTTAAGCCCTGAAATCAACCACTAGCCAACAAAGCGTAAGGCTGTTTTCGTAGTAATTTATTAGGAGAACTCGAGAAGTCTGTACAAACTTCTTAAATTGATCAAAATAATGAAAATTCTTTTATCTAGTTTCCTCAGTTTCACTAAAAAAGAAATTAAGAAAGGCCGATCAATGCAACCAAATTTTAAAAAATTACATCTATTCCACTCCTTCATTGGAGGGGTTATCGCAATAGGTTTCTTGGGAATACTGAGTAACTTATCAAACTACTCTCTTTTGATAGCACCATTTGGAGCTTCTACAGTTCTTTTATTCGGTGCACCAAATAGTCCTCTATCTCAACCAAGAAATCTTATTGTCGGCAATCTGATTGGAGCTATCTCTGCAGTTCTTTGTGTAATGTTCATAGGGAACTCCTCATTAGCTAGTGGAATAGCCGTTGGATTAGCAATAGCTCTTGGTCAATTTTTTCGATGCCTACATCCACCCGCAGGAGCAGTTGCATTACTTGGTGTCATTTTAAAAGCTTCGCCTATTTTTATTTTAATTCCTGTCTTCTTTGGCTCATTAATATTACTATGGATTGCCATTATATTTCATGTTTTTCAACGAACAGTACCCCCATACCCATTACATTGGCTGTGATTTAGTGACGATTAATAATAGATACCTGATTTAGATATACTCAAGAAATCTGAGTCAAAAGAATAACCAATAAGATTGAGCTGTGAGAAATTAAGCTTTTCATCTAAAATTCTATTAGCTTCACATTCAAATTTAATCCTCAAAATAATATTCTGTGCTACATTTTTTTCCGATTTACGTATAAAATCTGAAACTGCTAGAGTAGCCGTCGTAGCTAAACGCGGCCAATACTGTCAGAAGAACAATCAGCTCTTCCATAGAAAACCCTTCAACTCTTCGCTTAATGAGGAGTTTCTTTATGAAAGCTAGATTGAACTTATAAACCATTTCATTATTCTAAAATTTAACCTAAAGTATTTTCAATAAATAGAAATCAGCAGTGCGAAATTGAATTTATATTCAAAGAATCCCAGAGACAACAATCATCTAGCTTATAATCAAACCAACAACAAAGAAAAGTATGCATCTACTGAGGACGTAAAAGAGAAGGTTTTTGTTATGCATACAAGTTTTGCATTAAAATCTACCTTAATATCCATCACGATTACTTAAGTACACCTGTCTGAGCATCCGATCAATAGCGCCATCCATATACCTACAAGAATACAAATAAATCACATTCGGCAAGCTTCACAGGTTCTCATAACTTAACAAGTCGGGGTTATAGATAATTTATTTTTATATAAAAAATTAAGTCTACTTGTCGCCACTCTTCGAAATCGGTTCATTTAGATTCTTACTTGATTAGAAGTGGTTGAAGAGAAAGAGAATAAAATGACAATAGGGTTATTTATAATTTTCCTCAATTTTGAAAATAATCTTTGACGTCGAACTAAAAACAGTGCTGGGACTAAATCTCTACGGTAGTGACGGTGATAAAACATAACCCGAGAGAAACAATGTTAGCCAAGCTTTATTCAGAGCCTACATCTTTTTTTGAAATCCATGTCACAAACGTCGCTGGACAAATTTCAGCTAAATACATTCATTGTTAGTGGGAGAACAGCAAAAAAAAAAGCCCTCTAAAAGAGGGCTTTTAAAAATCAAGTTAAAGACTTAACCGATTGCAGGTGCAACAAGAGCTACAGAAGTAGACTCAGCAG
>MDTG01316236.1_pt1 | contig 23355 bp, 22 predicted proteins | sample 811421 | NCBI WGS metagenome assembly MDTG01 (sample SAMN05326645, study PRJNA326480) | marine metagenome | isolation source: seawater | place: Pacific Ocean: South East | collected 2011
AAGTCCGGGCTCCACTGGAAAAAAAACCAGGTAACACCTGGCAGGTGAAAGCTTAGGGAAAGTGCAACAGAAAATATACCGCCTATAATTAGGTAAGGGTGAAAAGGTAAGGTAAGAGCTTACCGCTTTTTTGGTAACAAAAGAGGCATTGCAAACCCTTTTTGGAGCAAGGTCAAATAGAGATAGCAATCAGTTCCAGCTGAGTTATCTGGGTAGACTGCTTGAAACAAATGGTGACATTTGTTCTAGATTAATGATCATCAATTTTAATTTTTAAAATTACAGAACCCGGCTTACGCACCATCTTGAAATATAGAACAAATTAAGAACAAATAAATTTTTTTATATAGCCCATTGACGCCCATATAATCCCATGATAACCCATAATAGATGGATTTATTTTTATCAAGGTATTTAAATAAAATAGATAAAAAGGGCAGGGTTTCTCTTCCCTCACCTTTTAGAAATGCTTTGCCAAATACTAACAAAAATGAAATCATTTTGTATAAATCAATCAAAAATAATTCTATTGAAGGTTGTAGTGTTCAAAGAATTGAAGAAATAGCAAAGAGAATAAACAATCTTGATTTTTTTTCAGAGGACCATGAAGATTTTTCTACATCAATTTTTTCTGAAATAATCTCGACAAAATTAGATAAGGAAGGCAGATTCTTAATTCCTGAAGAACTAAAAAATTTTGCAAATCTAAAAAATGAAGCTATTTTTTTTGGTCAAGGATATTATTTCCAAATTTGGGAACCCAAAAACGGACTAAATTATAGTCAAATTACTAGAAAAAGACTTCTCAATGAAAAAAAATCATTAAGAACAATTTTAAATCAAAAAGAATAAATATGGAAAATAAACATACACCAGTAATGATTGATGAAATAATATCATTTATTCCTAAAAATAAATCAATTAATGTAATTGATGCAACTTTTGGTGGTGGTGGATATTCTAAAAAAATATTACATAATTTTAAAGTTTCACAATTATTAGCTATAGATAGAGATCCAATTTCAATAACATTATCATGTGATATAAAAGCTCATTATAAAAATTTTACATTAGTTAATGATAAATTTAGTAACATTGATAGAATCGTCGAGCAGTCAAAAATTATTGATAAAAAATTTGATATAATTGTCTATGATTTGGGAACAAGTTCAAATCAAATAGATAATTCTGAAAGAGGATTTTCGTTTAGTAAAAAAGGTCCACTGGATATGAGGATGGGATTAACAGACAAAAATGCTTTTGATATAATAAATAATTATGATGAAAAAAATTTAGCAAATATAATTTTTAAATATGGTGAAGAGAGATATTCAAAAAAAATAGCTAAAGAAATAGTTAAAAATAGAAAAATTAAATTTATATCAAATACTTCTCAATTATCGGAAATTGTGAAAAAATGTTTGCCAAAAAAAAATTTTATTAATAAAAAAATTCATCCAGCTACAAAAACTTTTCAGGCCCTTAGAATTTATATTAATGATGAATTAAATGAACTTAAAAAAAGTCTTGAAAAAACAATATATTTATTGAATCCAAATGGATTAATTTTAGTAGTTTCTTTCCAAAGTCTAGAGGATAGAATTGTGAAAGATTTTTTCAACCACAACAGTGGTAAACGATGGCGTTCCTCCCGCCACTACCCGGAGTTACCTGATTTACTGGCAACTCAACTAAAAATAATCACCAAAAAACCTTTAGTGCCATCAGCTTCTGAGATTTTAAAGAATCCTAGATCTAGATCAGCAAAACTCCGGGTAGCTCAAAAAATACAATGATTAAATATACAAAATTAATAATTCCTTTTATGATAATAAATTTATTATTAGCTTTATCTATGATTTTCGTGGCTAATAAAAGTAGAGAAATAGAAAAAAAAAATAACATTTTAAAATCTAACTTAATAAGTATTAACGAGGATATTAAAATTAATAAAATTGAAATAACTACACATCAAAATAATTCTTACCTGAAATCATTATATTCATTATATTTTTCAGAAAAAAAACAAAATAAAAGTCCTGAAGTAATTTCTTTAAAAGATATTTTAAATGAAAATCCAAATATTAAATTTGTAAATACTAATAAATAAATAGATGATTAGAAAATTAAGGTTTTTTGATAGTGACTCATTAAAGCTAATTCATAAAAGAGTATTTTTTTCTATAACAGTTTTTATATTTGTATACTTCATATCGATTTATAGGATTTCTGAAGTAATGCTATTTTCAGGTATAAATGAAACAAATTATAGTATTTCAAAAACTAATTTAAGGGGTGATATTTTTGATAGAAATGGAAATATTTTAGCAACATCGATTAGCAGTGTTTCAATATCTTTAGACCCTTCTAAAATAAAAGATAAAAAAATAATATCTGCAAAACTAGCTTCAATTTTAAACATTGATCAAATTTCAATTGAAAAAAAAATAAATACAAAAAAAAAATTTATTTGGATTAAAAGAAATATTTCGCCAATAGAATATCAAAAAATTATAAATCTAGGTGAAATTAATATTAAAAGTCACAATGAAATAAAAAGAATTTATCCTTATAAAAATACAGCATCTCACATTGTTGGACATGTCAGTATTGATCAAGATGGACAAATAGGTATAGAAAGATTTTTTAATAGAGATCTCTCTCAAAGTAAAAATATTTATTTATCTTTAGATATTAATTTACAACAACAGGTTAGAGAAAAATTATATTCAACGATAGAACATTATAATGCTGAATCTGGCTTAGCAATTGTAATGGATGTAAACTCTGGTCAAATTTTATCTTCTGTCAGTCTACCAGATTATAATCCAGAAATAAAATCAACTTACGACAATAATAACTTAATTAATAGAGTATTTCAGTCTAATTATGAAATGGGATCGACTTTTAAACCGATTACTGCCACTATGGGATTCGATTATGGAATTATAAATCCAGATATGAAATTCGATGTTAGAAAAAAATTTTTAAAGATAGGAGATCATGACAATTATAAAGATGATGGTATTTATGATGTTGAAAAAATTATTATTGAATCTTCAAATATTGGAACTGCTCAAATAGCAACAAAAATTGGAAAACAAAATCAAAAAGAGTTCTTTAAAAAAATAGGTTTTGATGAAAGAGTTGATATAGAAAATAAAGAGGCTTCTAAACCTTTAGGTAATAAACATTACTGGGGACCAAATGAAACTGCTCGTATAGGTTTTGGACATGGTTTTTCTATAACTCCTTTACATCTTGTAAAGGCTTATGCGACATTATCTAATAATGGCATTGAAGTTAAACCTACACTGCAATTAAATACTAAATCTAACAACAACAAAGTGTTAATAAACAAAAATTCTTCAAAATTTTTTCTTAGTCTTTTAGATTCTGTTGTACTTAAAACAAAATATACAGGACCTAGAATTAAAATAGATGGATACAAAATTGGTGGAAAAACAGGCACATCAGAGTTATTAAATCCAGAAGGTGGTTATTATAAAGATAGGAATATGACTTCATTCATAGGTATATTTTCAACAAATAAAACAAAATATGTTATTTATACAGCAATTACTTATCCCAAAAAAGAAGAAGGAACGGATCAAAAAATGACTGGTGCTAGAGTTAATGCACCACTTGTAAAAGAAATAATCATAGATATTATTAACTTGTTTAATATACCAAAGAAAAATAAAGAACTTCTTAAAACAGACACAAAATATTTATATAAATTTACTAATGCAACTGTCTGATTTATCAAAAAAAATTAATGTAAACAAAATCTATCATTTTAAAAGAAATAAATATTTTTCATCAATAACATCCAATACAAAATTTGCAGACAAACATACAATTCTAATTGTAAATACAAATTCAAAAATTAAAAAAAAAATTATTTTGGAATCAGTGCAAAATAATATACCGGCTATTATTACTAATAGATATATCAACTTTGTAAACATACCTCAATTCATAGTAACTAATTTAGAGTTAGAGGTAGAAAAATTAATTAAAAATATTTACAAAAATATTCCACAAAATACAGTTGCAGTTACTGGTACGAATGGCAAGACCTCTGTAGTTTGGTATGTATCTTCGATTTTAAATTTATTAAATTATCCTAATTCTACGGTAGGCACATTAGGTTATTATAAAAATGGAAAAAAAATTAATGATTTAAGTTTAACCACTCCGGCTTATGAAGAATTATTTAAATTTGGATCTCTATCAAAAAATATCAACGAGACTTATATATTTGAGGCATCTAGTCATGCATTAGATCAAAATAGAATTAGAAATTATCCTATAAAAGTAGCAGCAATAACAAACATTTCAAACGATCATTTAGACTATCATAAAAGTATGTCTCATTATAAAAAAGCAAAATTTAAATTATTTAATAAATATCTTTTAAAAAATGGATGTGCAGTAATTAATTCAAGAATAAAACATATATTAAAATTGATCGAATTGCTAAAATCAAAAAAAATAAAGATAATATTATTTGGGAGTAAAAATATTTTTTTTAAAAAAAAAGCCTCAATCCTTACGTTATTTATAAATAAGAATGTTTATAAAATAAATAATCTTACATTAAATTCAAAAATAGAATTAGAAAATTTAGAATGTGCAATTGCATGTTGTTTAGCACTAAAAATAAAAGAAAAAAAAATTGTAAAAACTTTGCCTTACATATTCAATCCTCCTGGTCGTTTACAAAAAATATATTACAACAAAAAAAAATCTAATATTATTATTGATTATGCACATACTCCAGAAGCTCTAAAGATAATTTTGAAATCTTTTAAATTGAATGACAAAAAACCCTCTCTTGTTTTTGGATGTGGGGGTGATAGAGATAAAACAAAAAGGAAAATTATGGGAAAAATTGCAAAAACTTATTCAAGAAAGACCTACATTACTGATGATAATCCTCGAAATGAAAATCCTCAAAAAATTAGAGAGCAAATTATAGAATACTGTCCTAACGCAATTGAAATTCCAAGTAGAAAAAAAGCTATATTAAAAGCTATCAAAGATTTAGACTTTAAAGATAATTTAATTATAGCCGGTAAAGGTCATGAAGAATATCAAATAATTAAAAATAAAAAAATTAAACTCAATGACTATAAGTTAGTAAAAGAAATTATAAAGTAAATGAATTATAAAATTGAACTTGAGAAATATTTATTTACAAAACACAATAAAGTAAAAATATCTAGTTTGGATATAAAAAGAGGCGATATTTTTTTAGCTTTAAAGGGAAAGACTTATCATGGTAATAGATTTATAAATAACTCTATCAAAAAAGGAGCTAAATTTTGTATTACTGATAATAAAAATTTTAAAAAAAATAAAAAAATTATTTTTGTAGACAATATTTTTTTATATCTCAAACAATTAGCTCTTCAAAAGCGCAAAACTTATCAAGGAAAAATACTTGGTATCACAGGTAGTGCAGGAAAAACTACTTTAAAAGAGAATTTAGCGTATTTTTTAAAAAAAAAATATAAAGTTTCCTTCTCACAAAAAAGTTATAATAATGAATTAGGTGTTTTGGTATCTCTACTGAATCTCGATTTAAAATCAGATTACGCAATTTTTGAGATTGGAACAAATAATTTTGGAGAAATTAAATACTTAACTAAAATTGTACAACCAAATGAAATATTTATAACAAATATTCAATCTACTCACCTTGAAAATTTTAAGACGAAAAAAAATATAGCGCAGGAAAAATCAGATATTTTCATTCATAATAATAATAATAATAAAATATACTTAAATATTACAAATAAATATGAAGCCATCGTTCTTCGAAACGCAAAAAAACAATCTAATTTAAAAATTATTCGTATTGATGAAAAATCAAAAAAATATTTCATAAAGCAAATTATAAGTAATAATAATATCTTTAAAGTCATCTTTATATTAAATAAAAAAATCATACATATTGAAACTAAAGAAATTATAAATTTTAGATTAAATAATTTATTATTTTGTTACGCTTTTTTTAATGAGAATAATTTAGATATTAATATTATTTCTAACACATATAAGAAACTTAAACCTGTTGCCGGCAGGGGATTAATTCATAGTATTATTATAAAAAATAAGAAGGTAAAAATTATTGATGAATCATATAATGCTAACCCCGATACAATGATGCAAAGTATTGAATATTTTTGCAATTTAAATATTAAGTCTAACAAAAAAATATTAATCCTAGGAAATATGAACGAATTAGGAAAAAATTCTCATGAAATCCATTTAAAATTGATTAAACAAATACAAGGTAAAGAATTAAAAAAAATTATTTTGTGTGGCGAATACTTCAGAAGTTCTATAAAAAAATTGAATGATACAAAAAATAAATTTATTTATCTTGAAAATGAGAAGTTAATTAAGAATTTTATTCATAATAAAGTCCATAATAATGACATTATTATGATTAAATGTTCTAATTCAACAAAGGTTAATAAATTTACAAATAATTTGTTACTTAAAGGATAATTCGTTTTGATAAAATATTTAGCTTCAGAATATCAAACAGTGTTGAGCTTCTTGAATATTTTTAGTTATATTACATTTAGAACCGGTGCTTCAATACTAACTGCACTTTTATTTTCTTTAATTTTTGGAGAATATTTAATCAATAAATTGTCAAAAATTCAACCAAAAGGACAGCCAATAAGAGAAGATGGTCCAGAGTCTCATATTATATTAAAAAAAGGAACACCCACTATGGGTGGATTAATGATAATATTGAGTGTTTTGGTTGCAACATTCTTATGGGCAGATTTAAAAAATAATTTTATTTGGATTTCAATTTTAACAATTATAAGCTTTGGAATAATTGGCTTTGTTGATGATTATTATAAAATTGAATCAAACTCAAGTACTGGGATATCATCTTACACAAGAATATTAATTCAAATTATACTAGGTTTGGTAATTACTTATCTTGTTATAAATAACTTAGATCCTAAAATTAGCAATTCAATGACTTTCCCTTTTTTTAAAAATTTAATAATTGATTTTGGTATTTTTTACTTTTTAATTTCAATATTTATAATAGTTGGATCAGCTAATTCAGTTAATTTAACAGATGGTTTAGATGGTTTAGCAATAGTTCCTGTAATGATAGTTGCAATGTCATTTTCATTTATAGTATATATCTCTGGAAATTCTTTGTTTGCAAAGTACCTATTGATACAATATATTCCAGGCACTGGAGAGTTAGCAGTATTTTGTGGTTCACTTATTGGTGCTGCACTGGGTTTCCTCTGGTTTAATGCACCACCTGCTAAAGTCTTTATGGGAGATACAGGATCATTAGCTCTTGGAGGGTCGTTAGGATCAATATCCATAATGTGTAAGCATGAAATTTTATTAGCAATAATAGGTGGTTTGTTTGTACTTGAAACATTTTCAGTAGTAATTCAAGTTCTCATTTTTAAAGTTACTGGGAAAAGAGTATTTTTAATGGCACCTTTGCATCATCATTTTGAAAAAAAAGGATGGGCAGAGTCAACTATAGTTATTAGATTTTGGATAATTACAATTATTTTAGCTTTAGTTGGATTGGCTACTTTGAGAATTAGATAAATGATTTTAGTATACGGATTAAAAAAATCTGGATTATCAATCAAAAAGTTACTAGAGAAAAAAAACCAAAGTTTTAAAATATGGGATGATGATAAATCACTAATTAAAAAATTAAAAAAAAATATAGATAAAAATTTATTTTTACAAAAAGTAAATTTAAATAAGTTTGAGAAAATATTTGTTTCACCTGGCATATCAATAAGACAAAATAAGTTCACTAAATTAAAAAAACCAAATAGAATTCAAAGAGATTTAAATCTATATTTAGATAATCTAACTAATCAATACGTAATAGCCATTACTGGTACTAATGGAAAATCAACAACTACAAAATTAATTGGTGATATGCTTAAAAAAAGAAAAATCAGTACTTTTGTTGGAGGAAATATTGGTAAACCATTGTGTAATGCATATATTAAAAGGATAAAATTCAATTATCATGTTATTGAATTAAGCTCATTTCAATTAGAAACAGTTAAAAATTTCCATCCCAATATCTCAATTATAACTAATTTATCAATTGATCATTTAGATAGGTATAAAAATATTAATGACTACATTAATCAAAAGAAAAAAATAATTACTAATACTGGTATAAACTTAATTTCAATTGATGATGTTTATTCAAAAAAAATATTTCTACAAAAAAAAATTAACAATAAAATTAATTTTTCCATATTAGATAAAAAAGCTGATGTATACATAGGAAAAAACTATATATTAGATAATTTTTTTAATAAAAATAAAAAAATATTTATTAAAAATTTATCTATAGATCTTGAAGGACACTATAATAAGCAAAATATTGTTATATCTTATATTTGTTCAAAGATTTTAAAAATTCCAGAAAATATATTTTTATACTCAATAAAAAATTTTGAAGGTTTACCTTATAGATCAAATTTAGTATTTGAAAATAAAAAATTAAAAATTATTAATAATAGTAAATCAACAAATCTTAATTCTACAATAAATTCAATCAAAAACTATGAAAAAATTTATTTAATTATGGGTGGGATTGCCAAAGAAGAGAATTTTAAAAGATCTCTATCACTTTATGCTAATAAAATTAAATATGTATATTTATATGGTAAATCAGGTTTAATGATAGAAAAAAATTTAGGTAAAAAATTTATTATTAAAAGATTTGCTAATCTTAAACAAGTAGTCAAACAAATATTTCTAGATTTAAATTTAAATAAAATTCAATCGACAATACTTTTTGCTCCAGCTTGTAGTTCATATGATCAATATATAAATTTTGAAAAACGTGGAGAAGAATTTAATAATTTAATAAAAAAATACTTAAAATCTTATGCAATATCTTAAAGATTGGTGGCTATCAATTGATAGAATTAATTTTATATTAATATTAAGTTTAGGATTTACCGGTTTGATATTATCTTACTCAATCAATGCAAATTTTTCAATAAATAAACACTCTATTTTTTTCATTATTTCATTAATTTTACTTTTTGTGATTACAAATCTAAATAATAAAAACATTAGAAGAATATCATTTTGTACTTTTATAATTTTGTTATTTTTAATGTTTATAATTATTTTTTTAGATTATGAAGTTAAAGGAGCAAAAAGATGGATCCAAATTTTTAATTTTACTTTACAACCTTCTGAAATAATAAAACCTATTTTTGTTATTCTAACTGCATGGTGTATAAGTTGTTCAATCAATGATAAAAAATTTTATCTACCAGTTCTATTTTTATTTTTTTTTATTTTACAATGTTTAATTTTAATGCAGCCAGATTTAGGCATGACTGTCTTGGTGTCAGCAACATTTTTTTGTCAATTATTTGTAGCAGGATTATCTATTTATTTAGTTGTTTTATCTTTATCGTTTATTCTTGCAATATCGATTTTTGCGTATTTTGCTTTTGATCATGTACAAGCTAGGATAAATTCTTTTCTTGGAGGATTAGATGGTTCTGATACTTACCAAATAGATTTAAGTTTAAAGGCATTTAAAAAAGGAGGTCTGCTTGGAAAGGGGCCAGGACAAGGGATCTTAAAGGAAAAAATACCAGATGCTAATACAGATTTTATATTTGCAGTTGCTGGAGAAGAATTAGGCTTTATATTTTGTTTAATTATTATTCTAATAATTTTATCAATAATTGTTAGAACCTTATTAAAAGTATTGCAACTTTTAGATCCATATAAAATTATTGCTATAAGTGGTCTAATATGTTCATTTGGGTTACAATGTCTTATAAATATATTCAGCTCTCTTGGTCTAATCCCAACAAAAGGTATGACATTACCTTTCGTTAGTTATGGTGGCTCCTCTATGATTTCAATAGCTTTACTTTTTGGATTTTTACTTTCCTTAACTAATAAGAAAAATGAATCATGATAAAAAGCAAAGTACTATTAGTCACTGGTGGAACTGGAGGTCATGTTATACCTGCGGTAAATTTTGCAAATTTTTTATTATCTAAAAATATTAATTGTAAAATTATTTTAGACAAAAGAGGTATTAAATATATGCATAATTATAAAGGAACGTATGCTATAATCAATAGCTCTAATCTTAATGGAAATTTATTTTTAAAAGTTATTGGATTAATTAATTTAATTATAGGTTTTATTCAATCTTTTTTTATAATAATAAAATTTCGGCCTAAAATAACAATATCATTTGGGAGTTATGCATCATTCACTCCAATAACTAATTGCTTAATACTAAAATCTTTTCTTAAAAAAAAAATATTTATTCATGAACAAAATTCTATTGTAGGAAGAACAAATAATTTATTTTCTAATTTTGCAGATATAATATTACTAAATTTTAATACAAAATCTAATATAAAAAAAAAATATCAAAACAAAACATTTGTGGTGGGCAGTCCTGAAAATCATTTATTTGATATAGAAAATAATTTAGAAAAAAAACTCAATGATTTATTTACAGTTTTAATTATTGGGGGAAGTCAAGGTTCAGAATATATCGCCAAATTTGGTACAAAACTTATTAAAGATTTAAATAAAGACAAATTAATTAAAGCAAAATTTTACTTTCAATGTCCTCCTAAAAGTATAGTTAAAGTATCTAATGATTTGTCAAAATTAGACTACAATATTGTCATTAAAGATTATTATGATAATATCGAAGAAATATTACAAAAATCTTCTCTAGTTGTATCTAGAGCTGGAGCAGGTTTAATAAATGATATTATAAAATATAATATTCCATCAATTTTAGTTCCCTTGCCATCATCAAAAGATAATCATCAATTTTATAATGCTAAAATACTTTCAAATTATGATGCTTGTCTACTTATTGATGAAGAAAAAGATGAATATTACAAAGCTAAAATGTATGTTTATGAAGTATATGATAATAACAATAAAGTACAATTAATTAAAAATAGAATTCAAAATATTAAAGTTAAAAATTCTAATTTTTTAATTTATAAATTAATGTTTAATGAAAATTAAAAATAATATAAGAATTCATTTTATTGGTATTTCAGGTATTGGAATGTCAGGTATTGCCGAATTGATGAGAGATAAAGGTTATGCTGTTCAAGGTAGTGATATAATTTTAAATGAAAACACAAAAAGACTTAAGAAGAAAAAGATAAAATTCTTTTTAGGACATAACAAAAAAAATATAAAAGATGTTGACGTAGTTGTTTATTCATCTGCAATAAGAAAAGATAATCCAGAAATTAATTCTGCATTACTTAATAGAATTCCACTTCTTTCTAGAGCAGACATGCTTGGAGAGTTAATGAAAAATAAAAAATCAATTGCTGTAGCTGGGTCACATGGTAAAACTACTACAACAAGTTTAATAGGCAATATATTGAGTCAAGCCAAATTAGACCCGACTATTGTTAATGGTGGTATTATTAATTCCTTATCTAAAAATAATAGATATGGAAAAGGCGATTGGATGGTTGTTGAAGCTGATGAAAGTGATGGATCATTTTTAAAATTACCACACCAAATTTCAATAATTACTAACTTGGATATTGAGCATTTAGATTTTTACAAGTCCAAAGAAAATTTAGTTAAATCATTTGAGACATTTATAAATATGCTCCCATTTTATGGAACTTCGATAGTTTGTTTAGATGATAAAAATATTAAATTTTTAGTGAAAAAAATTAAAACAAGAAAAATAATTACTTACTCAATGAAACTTAAAAATGCCGATGTTATTATTTATGATATAGAAAGAAAAAAAACCAATACCTCTTTTAAATTAAATATTAAAAATGATAATATAATTCATAATAATAAGTATAAATTTACAATAAATTCCTTTGGCAATCATAATATTTTAAATGGCACTGCTAGTATAATAGCTGCTAAATTGGTTGGTGTTAAAAATACTGAAATAAATAAAGCTCTCGCTAACTACATTGGCGTTAAAAGACGATTTACTTTTTTAGGTAAGAAAAACAAAGCTTTGATATATGATGATTATGCACACCATCCCACAGAAATTTATGCAACATTAGATGCAGCAAAAAATTTAAAAAATGATATTATCGTAGTATTTCAACCACATCGTTATTCACGATCGAATTTACTAATGAAACAATTTGTAAAAGTTTTATCAAAAATAAAAACTTTAATCATAACAGAAACTTATTCTGCTGGTGAAAAGAAAATTAGGGGAGCTACATCAAAAGATATTTATAAAAAAATATTAAGTATAAATAAAAATGTAATTTATTTAAAAAATTTAAAAAATATAAATAAATTTTTGTACAAATATACAATGAAAGAAAATACTATAATATTTATGGGTGCTGGATCAATTACGAATACTGCGAAAAATTTTTACAAAAATAATGATTGAAAAATTCAATAACATCTCAAATAAATTGAAAAGTAAAATTTATTTTAATTTTGATATCGGAAAATATACATGGTTTAGAACAGGTGGCAATGCAAAAATATTTATAATTGTAGAAAATAATATTGAACTAGAGATAATTCTTAATTTAATAACTGATGAAGATGTTTTTATAATCGGATCTGGTTCTAATTTGTTAGTTAGAGATTATGGTTTTAATGGGATAATATTAAAACTAGGTAGGGGATTTAAAAATATTAAAATTAATGAAAATAAAATTGAAGTTGGAGCAGCTACTGCTGATGTAAATTTGTCTAGATTCGCTCAAAAAAATAATATTAAAGGATTTGAGTTTTTTAGTGGTATTCCTGGATCACTAGGTGGTGCAGTAAAAATGAATGCAGGATGCTATGGATCGGAAACAAAAAAATATTTAGATTGTATAGAAGTATTTAATCAAAAAGGTTTTAAGAAGATTTTAAATAAAAATGAATTGGATTTGAAATACCGATCATCAAATATCAGCAATACAGATATAATATCTAAAATTTTATTTAATTATGAAGAGGGAAATCCTAATGAAATTTTAAAAAAAATGCAAAATATTCAAAAACAAAGAATTAAATCCCAACCTATAAAATACAAAACCTCTGGCAGTACATTTAAAAATCCAAATAATTTTTATGCTGCAAAGTTAATTGAAGAAGCAGGTTGTAAAGGTTTAGAAGTTGGTGGTGCAATAGTAAGAAAAAAACATGCAAATTTTCTAATAAATCAAAACAAAGCTTCTGCATCCGATTTAGAAAATTTAGGAAAATTAATAATTAATAAAGTCAAAAATAAATTTGATATAGAATTAAAATGGGAAATTAAAATTATTGGAGAAGAAAATTAAAAAAATATTAATATTAGAAGGGGGTTATAATGAAGAACATGAAGTATCTTTAAAAACTTCAAGAGAAGTAAAAAAAATTTTAGATTTTAAAAATTTTAAATATAAAACTTTAATTGTAAACCCATTAAGTTTTAAAAAAGATATTAGCAAATTTAAAAATTACATTTGTTTCAATGCACTTCATGGACCATTTGGTGAAGATGGACAAATACAAAAAATTCTAAAGAAAAATAAATTAAAATTTACACACTCTAATATCAAATCATCACAATTATGTTTTAATAAATTAAAAACAAAAGAAATAATCATTAAAAACAAAATTTTAACTCCAAAATTTAAAATATTGAATACAGTAAGTATTGATATAAATGAGTTAAAAAAAATAAAAAAAAGATTTGGGAAATTTGTAATCAAACCAATAAAAAGTGGCTCTAGCTTTGGTATTAAAATAATAAAAAATAATAAGGATTTATTAAATCTATCAAATGATCTTTTGCGTTTTAAAAAAAACTTAATCAATCATAAATTTATGTTAGTTGAAGAATATATTGCGGGAAAGGAATTGACTGTTTCTACCATTAAAATTAAAAATAAAGTTAAAGCCCTTGCTGTAACAGAAATTAAATTTAAAAATAGTTTTTTTGATTACAAATCTAAATATACAAAAGGATACTCAAATCATATTCTACCAGCAAAATTAAGTAATCATAATTATAATTTTTGTTTAGATCTTGCCATTAAAGTACACAAAATTCTAGGATGTAATTCAATTACTAGAACAGATTTTATATTAGGCAAAAAAAATAAAATTTATTTTTTAGAAACCAATACTCAACCAGGTCTCACTCGGCTCTCATTACTTCCTGAACAAGCCTTATATAAAAAAATTTCCTTTGAAAAAATTATTTTAGAAACAATTAAACAATTAAATTAGAATGAAAAATTATATCAATAGAAGAAAATATTTAAATTCAGGCAATTTTAAATTTTTATTATTTTTTTTTGCGTTTCTTATTATTTTTCAAATAATCTATTTTCAATTTGTACCTATTAAACTTTTATTTAGAAATTCTATAGAATACATTTCAGATCATTTTAATTATAAACTTATAAATGTTGAAGTAATTGGACTTGAAAGGGTTAAACTTAAAGAAATAAAGCAAATCACAGATAAATTTAACGAAAATTCAATTTTTTTATTACCCTTGGAAAATATTTCAATGCATATTAAAAATATAAATTGGATTAAACATGCTAAATTATCAATAGACTATAAAAACACACTAAAAATAGAGATAGAAGAATATATTCCAGTAGGTATATATAATTTCAATAATAATTTTTTTTATTTTGATTCTAAAGGTAAAATCATTGACCAAATGAAATTTGAAAATAAAATCAATGATAGTTTATTGTATTTTTCTGGAAAGTCTGCAAATTTAAAAGCCTTTCAATTAATCCAAGAAATAGAAAATTATAATTCAGAATTTATATTATTAATTAAAAAAATTATTTTTGTAGAGGAAAGAAGGTGGAACATTTTATTAAACAATAATGTTAATTTAATGTTATCTGAAAAATTTCCTATTAAATCATTAATAAATTATCATAAAATAATTAATAAAATTAGTGAATATGAATTGAATAATATAAAAACTATTGATTTAAGAAATCTTGAAAAAACAATATTAATAAATAAATGATAAAAGCAGGAATTGATATAGGAAACTCTAAAATTACATGTGTAGTTGCTGATTGTAAGAATATAGACAATATTAACATTTTATCCCTTATCAGCATTCCAACAAATTATGTAAAAAAAAATGTTATCTTAAATTATGATGGACTATTTGATCAAATTAAAACACTAATTCATGAAACAGAAATAAATTCACAGACTAAGTTAAATTCAATTAATTTAAACATATCACTATTAAACTCTAGATCTCATTATTATGATTCTGACCTTGAAATTCGAAATGAAAAAATATCAGAATTACATTTAAAAAAAATAATTAATCAATCTGAATATTTTAATGTTAATGATTATGAGTTTGAAGTACTTAATACTATATTGTCTTATGATATTGATAATATAAAATATTTTACAGCTCCTCTGGGAAACTTTTCTGATAAGATCAAAATAAACTTTTACAAAATCCTAATTCAAAAAAAGTATATTGAAAATTTTTCTAGTTTGTTAAAAAAATTAAAATTAAACATCGAAAATTATGTACCATCACCTTTAGCTTCCTCTTTATCATCTTTAACTTCTGACGAAAAAGAATTAGGAACAATTTGTATTAATTTTGGTCATTCAACAACATCTATTTCTATTTTTGATAATAATAAATTTATTTTTGGAGACACCCTTGGAGTTGGTAGCAATAATATAACTTTAGATATTGCAAGAGGTGTATCAACATCAATTTCCAGCGCAGAAAGATTAAAAACACTTTATGGATCTCTTTTATCATCTCCAAGTGATGAGCATGAGATTATAGAAATCCCAATAATTTCTGGAGAAAAAAATATTTTTAATCAGATAACTAGATCAAATATAAATATGATAATTAAACCTAGAATTGAGGAAACTATAGAAATATTATGGCAGAGAATTAAAGATAACAATTTAAGAAATAAAAAAATTAAAAATGTTGTAATTACCGGTGGCGGATCTCAATTAGATAATATTGAAAAGTATGTCGAGACGATCTTTGCAAGCAGTACAAGAATTGCAAAACCGCTAGATAGTTTTAAGTTGCAAAAGGATTATAATAATCCTAGTTTCTGCGATACTATTGGTTCAATACTCTTTGACCCAAATTTTTATGAATTAAATTTTCTTAATAAAAACAAAAAAAAGACAAAAATTGTAGGAATTTCAAGATTTTTCAATTGGATTGATCAATATATTTAGTCTATACTATATCTAGTTAAATAGTTGACGGTTTCGACCATAAACATTTAAAAAGCAATATAAACGGCGGAGAATTAAATGACAATTAATATTTCTATACAAGATGTAGATCAAAACTTGCATCCAAAGATCACTGTATTGGGCGTTGGAGGATCTGGAGGTAATGCAGTAAATAATATGATTAATGCAAATCTAGAAGGCGTAGATTTTCTGATTGCAAATACAGACGCTCAAGCACTTCAAATTTCAAAGTGTCAAAATAAAATTCAGCTTGGATTAAACAGTACAAAAGGATTAGGTGCTGGAATGAGGCCTGATGTTGGAAAACAAGCGGCTGAAGAAGCAGTTCAAGATTTAAGCGAAAAACTTGATGGTTGTCATATGTTGTTTATTGCGGCAGGGATGGGAGGAGGGACTGGTACTGGTGCTGCTCCTGTAATTGCAAAACTTGCAAGAGAAAAAGGAATACTAACAGTAGGTGTTGTTACTAAACCTTTTCATTTTGAAGGTTCTCAAAGAATGAAGTTAGCAGAAAAAGGAATAGAGGAACTTCAGCAATATGTTGATACACTCTTAACAATTCCAAATCAAAATTTATTTAGAATTGCTAATGAAAAGACCACCTTCTCTGATGCTTTTAAAATGGCAGATGATGTTTTATACGCAGGTGTTAGAGGTGTGACAGATTTAATGGTTCAGCCTGGAATGATAAATCTTGACTTTTCAGATATAAAAACAGTTATGTCTGAAATGGGTAAAGCTATGATGGGTACAGGTGAAGCTTCGGGTGAAAACAGAGCAATTGCTGCAGCTGAAGCAGCTATAGCAAATCCACTTATTGATGATGTATCTTTGAAGGGGGCTAAAGGTTTAATTATTAATATTACTGGAGGCAAAGATATTACACTATATGAAGTAGATGAAGCAGCAAATAGAATCAAACAGGAAGTTGATGAAAATGCAAATATTATTTATGGAACTACTTGTGATGATAGATTAGAGGGATTGGTAAGAGTAAGTATTGTAGCAACTGGTATTGATGTTAAAACTAATATTAATGCTGATCAGATTGAAAACTTTGCTACTATAAATATTAATAATGATATTTATAAAAAAGGTATAAATGATACAAGTAATATCAATATCACCAACACCAATTCTTTTGATAATACTACTATAAAAAATGAGCATACTCTATCTAGTAATATTGATGAGGAAAATAATACAGACATAAATAATGAAATTTTAAACTCTAATATTTCTGAACAGACTGGGATCATGGAAAATAATTTAGAGGCATTTCATGATAAATCAGATGATAATAATGAACCTCAAATTATTGAAGATGAGCTTTCTCAGCATGAACAAATAGAAGAAAAAATAAATGAGGATATTTCAAATAAATCAGAGAGCAATAATGTGAATGAAACAACTGTTCGAAGACTTAGCTTATTTGATAATTTGTCAGATGAAAATTCAGTTTCTGCTGAAGATAATAATTCATTTCTAGAAAAATCAGAGCCAATTCTAACTTCAAACGAAGAAAAAATAGATGATACTGATCCTCTTGAAATAAATGATACATCTACAAATGAATTTAGCCCTGAAGATGCTGAAAGTTCAGAGTTAGATGAAGAGTTTAATCAAGAAACTGAAGAAGAGCTTCTTGATATACCTACATTTTTAAGGAGGCAGGCTAATTAAGTTAAATTAAATAGTTTGTAATATTTTGAAATATTAGGTTAGTTGTTAAAATCGAAAATTTTATATAATTATAAAGTGCTGAAATCAGCACTTTTTTAAAATGATTGACTTAAAGAATCAAAATAATATTCAACAAACGTTATCAAAACCAATAACAATTGAAGGGATTGGTCTTCATTCAGGTATTAATGTATCTATGAAACTTTTACCTGCAAAAGCTGATGAAGGTATAAAGTTTTATAGGACTGATTTATCATATGGGAATGAAATTAGAGCTATTTGGTCAAATGTTAGTAATACTGAATTAAGTACCACAATTAGTAATGAAGTAGGAGCAAGTGTATCGACTGTAGAACATCTAATGAGCGCCTTATCAGGATTGCATATTGATAATCTTAAAATAGAAATTAACGGGCCAGAAGTACCAATAATGGATGGTAGTTCAAAAGAGTTTGTATCATTAATAGATAAAGTTCCATTAAAGACACTATCTAAAAAAAGAAAAACTATTAAGATTAAAAAGAATATCAAAGTTATTAAGAACGATAGTTTCGTTGAATTAAAACCTAATAACAAGTTTTCAATTGATTTTGAAATTGATTTTCCAAGTAAATTTATTAGCAAACAATCATGTCACTTACAGCTAATAAATGGAAATTATAAATCTGATATAGCCTCCGCAAGAACTTTTGGCTTTGAAAAGGATGTAGATTTATTAAGGTCTAAAGGATTGGCTCTTGGTGGATCTTTAAGAAATGCGGTTGTGATAGGAGAAGATAAAATTTTAAATGAAGAAGGTTTGAGATTTAAGGATGAATTTGTTAGACACAAAATTCTTGATTCTATTGGAGATTTATATTTAGCTGGTTTTCCTATTCAAGGTTATTTTTTTGGAAACAAATCAGGTCATTTTTTGAATAATTTAATTCTTAAATCTTTATTTTCTGATGAGAGTAATTACGAATTTGTATAATTAAACCATTTTTTTTGGATCAACCAATTTATCAAAAACCTCTTCACTTATTATGTTTAATTTCATTGCAGCTTCTTTTAAAGTCAAATTTTCTTTGTATGCTAGCTTTGCAATTGTTGCAGAATTATCATATCCAATTGATTTATTCAATGCAGTAACAAGCATCAAAGAATTATTAAGATGATTATTAATATTTTTCAAATTTGGTTTTATGCCAACTAAACAATTTTTCCTGAAACTATTAATTGAGTCACTTAATAAATTTATTGATTGAATAATATTATAAGCAATAACTGGCTTAAATGCATTTAATTGAAAATGTCCACTTGAACCAGCTAAATCAACTGTTGTGGAATTTCCTATAACTTGAGTACAAACCATACTTAAAGCTTCTATTTGAGTAGGATTTATCTTTCCTGGCATAATTGATGAACCAGGTTCATTTGCGGGTATTTCTAATTCTCCAAGCCCCGATCTTGGACCTGAAGCTAAAAATCTAATATCATTAATTATTTTTAAAATTGATATAGCTAACAATTTTAAACTATTTGAAAAATTAACCAAAGAATCATGAGAAGATATAGATTCAAATTTATTTTTTGCTGGCTTGTATTTATTTTTTGTAATTTTGTTCAAATATTTACAAAAAAACTTATCAAAATTTTTTGGAGCATTTATTCCCGACCCTACTGCTGTTCCACCCTGAGCTAAAAAATTCAATTCTTTTTTTGCCAAAATTATTCTTTCATATGCTGAATTTATCTGCACTGAAAATGCAGAGAATTCATCACCTAATGATAAAGGTGTGGCATCCTGAATATGAGTTCTGCCAATTTTAATAATTTTTTTATATTTTTTCTTCTTTAAATTTAATTCATCAATTAATTTTTTAATGCTTGGCAATAATTTTGACAGTGTTAATTCATTTATAGCAATGTGCATAATCGTAGGAAAAGTATCATTAGAAGATTGAGATAAATTTACATGATCATTAGGATGAACTGGATGTTTTGATCCAATTCTGCCTTTCATCTTTTTTATTATAAAATTACTTATCACTTCATTGGCATTCATATTAGTTTGTGTACCTGATCCTGTCTGCCATACTAATAATGGAAATTCATTTATTAATTTTAATCGAATTATGTAGTTGCTAGCATCTACTATCTTATTACCAATATTTTTTTTAAGAATGCCCAACTCCATATTTGCTTGCGCAGCAGCCTTTTTTTGTTGACCTAAAGCAACTATAAGTTCTTTAGGCAATTTCTCATTACCGATTTTAAAATTTTCAAATGATCTTTGTGTTTGAGCACCCCACAATCTTTTTTTATCAATTTTTTTGGGACCCAAGCTATCTAATTCTACTCTTTTTTTATTAATCATTATTTGATAATAATACATTAATAAATCTAAATTTTAAACATATGAATAAGCTTGTTTTATTAAGACATGGTCAAAGCCAGTGGAATTTAGAAAATAGATTCACCGGTTTAGAAGATGTACCCCTTACAGAAGAAGGTATAAAGGAAGCTAAAAATGCAGGTTTTTTAATAAAGAAAAACAATATCAAATTTGATAAAGTTTTTAGCAGTAACCTGAAAAGAGCAAATAAGACTGCAGAAATTACATTGAAGCATGCAAAATTAGATTATTTATTTATTAATAATGAACTTATTTTTGAAAGAAGTAGTAACTTAAATGAAAGAGATTATGGTGATCTAGTAGGGCTTAACAAAAAAGAAACTGCAGAAAAGTTTGGTAAAAAACAAGTTCATATATGGAGAAGATCATATGATATACCTCCTCCAAATGGAGAAAGCTTAAAGAATGTTGTTGAACGAGTATCACCTTTTTTTTCTGAAAAAATTGAACCATTAATACTAAATAATAAAAATATTTTAATTGCAGCACACGGAAATTCTTTAAGAGCTATTATGATTACTATTGGCTTATATAAGCCAGAAGAAATATCAGAAATTGAAATTCCAACCGGAAAACCTCTTTGTTTAAATTTTAAAAAAGGAAATTTAGATAATTATGAATACTTAAGTTAATTTTTTATAATTTGCAAATTCAACCACATTTTCTTTACTATGATTATCTTTATTTTCTAAAACCTTATCAATATTAACCTTATCAATATTTTTTTTGTCTGCAAATCCATTTAATTTTAAACCAAAGTTGGAAGATGGATCGGCAAAAGAAATTATTGCATTGAAATCAATTTCTAATTTAGTTTTAATGTCATCAAATGAAAGAATTATTGAAAAATAATCGTCAAATATTTGAATATCATAATACTCATACTGAATTATAATCGTCATTTCTGTTGGATATTTTTTTTTTAACCAATTTGGCATTTTCACTAATTTATTATTAGTTAAAAATGTGATATATATATAATTTTTATTTCCTAAACCATTTTTTTTTATATAATTTAGTATATCTTTGAATACATTTATTAGATTTTTATCTAAAATTTTTTGATAATCTATCATAATTTACTCTTTTATTTATAGGCTTACTTTTTTTTAAATTAAAATACTATTTAATACTATTAAAAAAATTTATAATATTTTAAACATTCAATTTTTCATATTTATTAAATAAATAATATATTAAATTAATTTTAAATATGTATAATCAATTTATAATATGTTTATATTAGGTACTTTAAGAAAGTTCTACTTGCTTTTGGAGGCTTCTGTTTTTGATTATCGTACAATAGATAAAGATCTGCCTAATCCAAAATACTTTAATCATACAAATGGTGTTAATTGGATGTTAAGTCTTTTTGACAAACCAAATTTTACAATTTTAGAAATTGGTTCCAAGGAAGTCACAGGTAAATCAATATTAAAAGAAAAAATAATTAATGCCAAATATATTGGTTTAGATATTCAAGAAGGTCGTAATGTTGATATAGTAGCTGATGCACACGAGCTTTCAAAAAAAATAAAGGAAAACTCAATAGATTGTATTTATTCTTCATCTGTTTTTGAACATCTATATGCTCCCTGGCTTGTAGCAGAAGAAATATCCAAGGTATTAAAATTAGATGGGCATGTTTTTATTGAAACTCATTTTACATATCAAGCGCATGAACGTCCGTTCAACTTTTTTAACTGTAGTGATCTAGGTTTAAAAGCATTGTTTAACAAAAGTCTTGGATTTGAAACAATTGATTTTGGTTTAGATTTGCCATTAAGAGCAAGGTTTAATATTCATAATCCAAAATATCTTAGAATGAAAGAATTGTATTCAGCTATGAGTCATAGTTATTTTGTTGGAAAAAAAATAAAAAATATAAATCTAGAAAAATATACTTGGTTAAATGCTGATCCAAATAAAGAAGATAAAAGCAAGTACTACCCAAAAAAAACTGACAGCAATAAAGATCTTTACTATAAGAATTAGTCAAACTATTTTTATAAATTCCATATCTTTTATTTTATTCCAATAATACTCATGAGTTTTATCATCCGGCCAGTTATAATCAATAAAGTTTTTTTCAGCAGATAAAGCCACATCTTTTTTCTTTAACAAATTGTCTTTAATAAAAAAAACATTAACACCCGAATTAGATATTTTAATCATTGAATAATTATTTTTTTTCATAAATAGCTCCCATCCTTTTAGTGAACATCCATAATAAACCCAGTTTTTACTAGCTTTTGTTCTATCAAAGTCTTTTCTATATTTAATTGTTATTGGTCTCGTATAAAAAGTAGGGTTGTATTCACAAATAATTATTGATGGATTTAAAAAAATTAATTTTTCCATTATGTAATAATCATTTCCATCAATATCTAATGAAAGTATTTCGACTTTAAAATTAATATTTTTAATGATTTTATTAATATTATCTAAATGAATAAATTCATTAAGAAATTTTGTTTTTTTGTATAACCATTTACCAATTTTAATATTTGTTGAATCTGCATCTATTATCAAGCCTTCAAATCTATCTGTAATTTTAGAACAATTATATTCCCATGGAGAAAATCCTATTTCCAAAAAATTTCCATTAATTTTATATTTTTCTATAAGTTTAACAACTATTGAACTTTCATTAGATTGAGAATTAGGCTTATAAAAAAATTTCTTAATTTTTATATAAATATAAAGGATAAAATTATTTTTATAAATAAGTTTAGTTATAAAATCTTTCATATATCAAAATATAATAATTTAATTAAATTATTTAAAATTTATTTTAGACTTTCTATATAAGTTAAAAGATTATTAATTTCTACAAATTCACAAAGCCCAATGGGAAACATTTCTCTTGTTGTAAATCCTCCTCCTGTCATTGTCCAGATATCAACTCTTAAAGAATTAAGTTCAATAGAATAAACTCTATCTCTAATACTATTTTCACTTGAGAATATGTTAATGTAAGAGAGTTCAAA
>MDTG01059931.1_pt1 | contig 23353 bp, 22 predicted proteins | sample 811421 | NCBI WGS metagenome assembly MDTG01 (sample SAMN05326645, study PRJNA326480) | marine metagenome | isolation source: seawater | place: Pacific Ocean: South East | collected 2011
TATAGAGATTTTTTCTTTAGGAATATTTATATCAAATTTTTCAATGATACTTTGTTGTAAACTATCAAGCAATGGCATAAGCTTTGAATCTGACAAATTGTCACCTCCTTATTTTAAAATCGTCATAAAACATATATTATTAACAAAAAATTCGGATATATAAATACATTAAATACTACTCACATATATTTGTACCATAACGAAATGGATAATTCAATAGAAAAATATTGTAGTGCATGGCACTCTTTCCATAATATTTAATACTTTGAAAACATATAATTTTATATCATGTAAAATTTATATCTATGTGATTGTGAAGTTTAGTATTTTTACAAAGCTTTTTATCTGTCAAAATATATTGTGATTATCTGGCTAATAGCTAATGGCTGACAGTTAACAGTACAAATAAAATGAAGGCAGAGAACCCAAGGGAGCAGAATCTAAGTCCTAAGAGCCAAGAGCTAGGAGCTAAGAACCAACAAAGCGTCTACAGACAAATTTGTTAAATCTTTGGAGGTATAAATGATAAATATTATATGGTTTTTTATGATCATAATAGGAATGATCTTTGCAGTTATAAATGGAAAATTAGATATGATAAATCAGGTGGTATTAGAGAACACTGGGGAAGCAGTCACGTTTGCCATAGGGCTTACAGGAATAATGGCCACTTGGCTTGGACTCATGAAAATTGCAGAAAAATCTGGATTGATAAAAAGCGTTGGAAATATACTCAGTCCGCTATTGAGATTTATTTTCCCAGAAATTCCAAAGGACCATCCTGCTAATGCAGCGATTGTCATGAATGTAGTGGCAAATATGTTTGGGGCAGGAAATTCTGCCACAGCTCTGGGACTTAAGGCTATGGAAGAGCTACAGAAGCTAAATAGAGAAAAGGATACAGCCACAAACGCAATGGCAATGTTTTTAGTAGTAAATATGTCATCGGTACAGCTGATACCCCTTACAGTTCTAAAGGTAAGATCCGATGCAGGTTCTTTAAACCCAACAGAAATAATAGCAACAACACTGGTTGCAACTGGCGTATCAACGATAATTGGAATAATATCATGCAAATTAATGGAGAGGAAGTAAACCTATGTATAAAATACTGAGCATCATATCAATAGTTTCTATTCCTCTAATGATAACAATAATATTGGTTCATGGATATATAAAGGGTGTTAGGTTGTATGATACCTTTGTAGAGGGAGCCTCAGAAGGCTTTAAGACAGCAGTTAAAATAATGCCCTATTTGATAGCAGTGTTTTTAGCCATAGGCATCTTTAAAGAGTCCGGGGCATTAGAGACCTTTTCAAATATCTTCCTTGTACCCGGGAGATTAATCGGTCTTCCTAAGGAAGTGATCCCCTTAGTTATTTTGAAGCCAATCTCCGGAAGCGGATCCTTGGCCATGGTTAAGGAATTGGTAAGTACCCATGGTCCAGACTCTCTTATAGGAAGGATCGCCTCAACCATGATGGGTTCATCTGAGACGATATTCTATACAATGGCAATATACTTTGGAGCAATAGGTGTAAAGAAATCACGTCATACCCTAACATGCGCCCTTATAGCCCATTTAGCAGGTGTGATTGCTTCGGTTATGGTGTGTAGGATGATCTTCAATTAGAGAATCCAACAATTAAAAGTAGCAGAATGTATATAGAAGAGGAAATTTGGATAAGATGAATAATACAATTAAATAATAAATAAAAATTAATTATGGTGTTTGTAGGTCCATGGTAGGGGATGTTGCAAGACCATAAAAATAATAAATAAAAACTTGAAACTATATATTTCCTATGTTATACTTTCCACATTAGATAAAATGATATAGTTATAAGTTTTTCCTATGTGAGGTGTTATTGAAAAATGAAAAAGGATAGAGGAATATTAGAAAATGAAATAAGTGTCTTGAGCACTAAATATGGCATGAAGAAAAATATTATAAATTATATGGTAGACTTTCTGTACTATGAAGATGAAAAAATGGATGAAGGAAGAATTATTGGAATAATAAATAAATCTATTCCAATATTTCAAGCAACAGAATATGAGTTGTATTGCCTAGCTATTGGTTTTAATAAAGCGATAAATGAAATACTTGGTTTAGAGTCAGCTATTGATTTGCATAAGTATTTTACAGAGTATGAACTAACAGAGTATAAGCTTGGTAAAATAGAAATAATAGATAATGAAGATTATTTTACAGTTGTATTTCATAATGTAGACCAAATAACGGAGAACCACTATATATGTACAAAAGAAACATATCATAACATAGCAGACCTGGTAAATCACGGTATACTTACTTACAATTTTGCCACACAAAGACAGGCAACAAGAAGAGTATTTAATGGAAATATAATAAAGGAACCTACCATTAATAAGAGATCAGTCAGAGAAATATCTAGGGATATGGCAGGTGGCATGTTTCACTCAAATCCAATAAGTCTTAATATAAGAAGGATTACAGGGCGGGAAAACTTTCAATATGTACCTGAAGATAGAAGCCTGATAATAAAAGTTGATAATAAAATGACATTTCTAGATATTATCGATGGCATGCACAGAGCTTTAGGTATGGTCGGAGCTGTACAAAAAAACCCTATAACTCAAAAAACTTCAATGATAAATATATTCCACTATAGCGAAGATGAAGCAAGACAGTTTATTATTCAAGAATCGAAACGTAATGTAATAAAGCCTGAACATTTGAAGATGTTAAATGTGCGAGATGAATGGGTGATAATGACAAAAGATATTGACAGCTATGGTAGCAATATGACTAATGTGCTATTTAATAAAATTGCAGAAGATAAGACCGATAAAAGAGTAGAAGGAAAATATATTACATTGTCCCTGTTTTCAGACGCTTTGAAAATAAATTTTAGGAAGTATTATGATAAACCCTTTGATTTAGTAAAAATTAAGAAATTCGTTGTAGAAGGGATGGGAGCCCTCATAGGGATGTATGAAGAATATAGTACAGATGCTGAAAGACAAGTAAATATATACGAAGAAGGTATGATTATTGGATGGTTAGCCATACTGAGTGAAATTTTTCCTCATGAGGACTGGATGGATAGGTTGGACATAATTGTTTCATATATATGTAAACAAGATGATAATTCAAATGAAGAAATGAAAAATGCCTATGAAAAGATTGGTGTGCACAATCAGAAGAAGACATTTAAAACGACTAATCTTATAAGCAGGGGATTTAAAGAGATATATAAGAAGATCATTCATGAAAATGTGTAGGAAGAGGAGATTGTAGCATGAACAAAGAGCTTAATTTGGGGATATCACGAAAGTTTTATAATCAAGAAATTAAAGAGCACTTCTTATCAACATATGATGATTTAGAAACAAAACAATTCTATGCAAGAATTCTAGAAAAAATAGGTAAGAAAGAAAAAAAGTTAAATAAAGACCTATTTGATTTTACTTATGATGAAATCATTTCTACGTTAAGAAGCTTTAATTATAAAAGTAGGGATACACTTAATGGTGTTCTAAGCATTATTGTTAGATATATAGATTTTTCTCTTGAATATAGATATAAGCCAAGCAGGGAGATCAATATTGCTAAGTACAATATTAGTAGTGAGGATTTAAGTAAACTAATTGATTTGCAAAGTAAAAATATGAGATATATCTATAGTAAAGATGAGCTTAGAGAGATTGTATATAAATGTACCAATGCTCAGGATGCTGTTATTTACGCCCTATTGTTCGAGGGCTTACGCGGTGAAGACTTTATTGAATTAAGGAATCTTAAAAAGAGTGATGTAGATGAATCCAATAACATTTTACTAATAGAAAGAGTATTTAATTTGCAGGATAATGAAGAAAATTGGTATAAAGAAGAACGGGAAGTAAGATTTCAAGTATCTGATTTCACAATGGAAATTATACAAGAAGCCATTAATCAAGATGATTACTTAACGGTTAATGTAAAAAGTGGTGCAGGTAAACCAAAATATGAAAGTCGGCCACTTAGTAACACCGATTACGTATTAAGGGTTAGTGGAACCAATAAGCCAAATGAGCCTGTAGCGAAACCAGTAATCAATAGGAGAGTAAAGCAGATAGCAAATATTATTGGCAAGAAAACAATAACTCCAACAACCATCGGATTTAGCGGCGCTGCTATATATGCCCAAGAATTAGCAGAGAAAGAAATTTTATCGGTACCAACTACGGAAATTTTCAAAAAAACCTGTATAAGATATGGATTACATCCCGTAAACTCTTGGTACAGGCTAAAAAGGGTATGGAAGTTTATTAATAATAAAAAATAAGAAATTAGTATTTTTTCTTTCAGGATACGCCCCCCTATTAAATGTAAAATAAAAATATAATTGACAAATATTGTCCAAAAATGGTAAACTAATAGGACTATATGATGGATTATGATGGGGGATAAAAAATAATGAATAAAATTAGAATGATGTCAAAAAAGCAACTTGAAGAAGTATTTAATACAATATTTGATGAAGATGAATTTGACTACATATACGAAGCAATGAATAGAAATGGGTGGGATGTAGATAAGTTAAGGAAGGCGTATAATGAAAGAAAACATATTAATATATTTTGGCATATCAATAAAAAATATATTAAAGCAAAATAAACTAAGTAATAAATAAAAATAAAATGCATTGAAGCGTGGTGTTCTGAAATATAAATAAAAATCATAAAAAGGAGGTGGAACTAGAAATGTATAGAGCATTTATTGATCTTAGTGATAAGAGTGTACGAAGATATTTCATATTGGAGAGAATGATAGTTTTAATCGAGCTTATCATGATATTTTTACTTATAAGGTACAATATAATAACCCAAGAGCAAATAATAGGAATGAAAAAAGATAATACAGTTAACAATGAGGTTTTGATGAAATTAGATGAGAGATTTGAGATAACAAAGCAAGATATTAATGGTATACAAAAGGATATAAATACTATTATAGACATGTACTCTAGAAATGAAATTACATATGATAGCAATAATTTAAGTAAATCAGCATATGTTAATGCTTCTGAATTTAATATGATACTAAAGGGTACCAATCTAGAAGGGTTAGGCAAATCCTTAGTACAAGCAGAACAAAAATATAATATTAATAGCATATTTTTGCTTTCCCTTATCATTCATGAAAGCGGATGGGGTACAAATAAGCTATCCATCGAAAAAAATAATATAACAAGTTACTGTGCATATGATAAATCTCCATTTATTAGTGCTAAAGCATTTACAAGCAAAGAAGAATGCATTGATGTTACGGCAAAGCATTTAAGTCATAATTATCTTACTGAAAATGGACAGTATTTTAATGGATACGGCATAGAAGATATTAACGTATTTTATGCCCAAGATAAGAGCTGGCATGTTAAGATAACTAATATTGTGAGACAAATAGTAAAAAAGTTATTAAGTAATAAATAAAAATAAAATAAAAAACGATTAGAGTCGGAGGGGAAAATAATATGGCATTACCTATAAAATACTTTAGAGGAAGATTAGCAGGAGTAACTATTGAAGAGTTAAAAAGGCAGTTAAGCTATAACGTAACTATTCTAGAAGAAAGGTTAAAATTATTGGAGAGTATAGTCAATGAAGATGGCTTACCGAACCATTATTTTACGGAGTACTTTGATGCAAAGCTCCAAAATGGAGTAGATTGCTCTCACTTTAAGGTGAATATAAATAAATCAGACTACCTATCACATGACATAAATGTTTGCAATGTACTGGAAACTATGGCAGACTACATACTGTATTCACCGGATAGTACACCAATAACAAAAAAAACAAAGTATAACTTCTATAAAAAAGATAAGTTTAATAAAAAATTAGCAGCGGAAGCATCTCTAGAGGCTATTGTTGACCATATTAAGGAAGGTAAGGGCGCATCATATGACAAAGATGTTATTGGAGAAGTAATAGATTTCTTAGTTAGAGATGAGGCAAACTATAGAGTTGAGATTAAACAAAACATATCTAGCTCAGACCTTGAAGATGAGGATCTATCCTGCATAAAGGAATATCAAGACTTAGTCCAGGCTATGCAAAGTACGATTGAAAGAATTGAGAATGAGGGAGCCTTAGTAGCCTATGGTGAAGACAAAATAAAGTCAATGTTAAAGAAAAAAAGAGAAGATAACATATCTAAAAAAGAGTTAAAAAATTTAGAAGGAAAGTTAAGGTATAAATTAAGAAATCAAAAGACATTCATAAAGAAGGACCAGATATACTGTAAGGATAAACTGAAGGGAACTATATACTTTAAATCTCCCTTAAAGGGAGAAGAGAATACAGATTGGTTATTATTTAACTTCACTGATATAGACCAGGTTAAAGCATTATTAAAGCTTAGTAATAAGAATATAAGCTCTGATAAAGGTATCTTAATTATGGATTTAAATAAACTAATAGATGAGACAACGCTTAATAATAAGGAGCGCAGAATACTAAAGCTATACAGAGAAAATGATGCTACATTTGAAAAAATTGCTCAGGAGATGGGGGATAGTGCGTCAGCAATTAAACAGACTATAGATAGAATTATAAAAAAGATAATAAAAAGATATAAAGAAAAATATATAGATTGGGTGCACTCTAAATACGTAAGTGGCATATATAAGATGTGTAAGAGATGTGGAGAGGTTAAATTAATTCAGAAATTCAATAAAGATAAAACAAAAAAATACGGTGTTAAGAACATTTGTAAGGAATGTTTAAAAAGTAATAAATAAAAACGGACAAAACAACTTAAAAAAAGTGGGATTTAGCCCTATATATAATTAGACCAGTTAATGAGGTTTAAATACATGAGCAAATATATTTTTTAGTTGATGGGAGGTGAGAACACTTGTCGAAATTTACAGATTTAATTAAGGACGTTACTGGTATCTTCGATGCAATGTCACAATCTGAAGATCTTGCAAAGTGCGTTATAGATAACAATAATAATTATTTAGATGGAGCTACACCGGATTTTACTAGTTTAAAGTATGATCAGATTATTCCCTACAGGATGTTAGCCGAGGAAGCAACGTTAAATAAAACCTATATTTCATTCTTCTTTAATGAATTTGATAGCGAGAAAGACAGCGCAATAAAAAATGGTTTTCTCGAGTTTCATATATATACCCATAAGGATAATATAATAACGGATTATGGATTGAGACAATATATGATAGCTCACTACATAGATGAACTATTCAATGGTTGGAGCTTCTCTGGAATTGGAAAGATGGAGTTTGAAAGTTACGATGATATTGAACCAGATGAGGTAAATCCATATGTACATCAAATTCTTAAATATAAGATATCATATTTAAATAGGTGAAAATCAAAATGTTAGAAATAAAAATATTATTAAAAGAATCTATTGGAGTTAAAGAAGTAGGAGAGATATATAACCCAACTATAAAAGATATTATTAACTTAGGTGAAGATAGACTCAATGAATACCTTAGCGCCCTAGCATTCAGTAAAGACAGCTTGCCGCAGGATGAAAGTAGTACTTTTTTAGAGAAACTAACTAACTTCGATATAGTATACCTTATAACTGATAAAAACTTTCGTAAAACGCTACTTGAGGCAATAGGTTTTTTCACTCAAAAAGAAGTGATGTTATTTGATGAAGTTTCAATGATAGGCATTGGAAAGCAAAACAAGCTCTATAAAGATAATTATGATGAATTTGTAGATGTAATTCTTAAAATGTTTCTTAGGGAAAGAGCTAAGCCAGAGCATAAAAAAAAGCAAAAGATGAGTGAGAGGCAAAGAAAAATCTATGAGAAGCTGACAAAGTATAGAAAAAAGCAAAGGGAAAAGGAATCTTTAAAACTTATTGATATTATCAATATAGTTAAGCATGGGGGAGCAAGTTTTATTTCAGCTGAAGAGATCAAGAATATGACCTATTTCGAACTGATGAAATGTTTTGAAGTGATAATGAGCAAATCAAACTATGATGAGTACATAAGATATAAAACTTCTCCAAATTTTAAAGTTGAAGATACTGTCCAGCATTGGACATTATCAATAAAGCATTCAGCAAAATAACAAATAAAAAAAGGAGTGTTGTAAATGAATTACGCAATCAAAGATGCTGCTGATGTAACATTATTTAGAAAACAAGAGGACGGTACAAAGGTTCCGGTGCTGTTCACCGATTATGCAAACTCTACATCACTAGAGTTTAGTTCAGATCGTGTATATGCAACTGCAAAGGGAGCCAACAAAGTTGTATTTGATAGCAATAAATCAGGTACTTTCTCTCTAGAGTTACAAGTATTTGATACAAAATGGTTATCAATCCTACTTGGTGCAGTAGAAGATGAGTCAGTAAAGGAATATGCTAAGAGAGAAGTTCTTACTGTTGCTGGAGGAAAAGTAACTTTATCTGAGACTCCAAAGGCTGGAAGTATTGCTATGTTCACAGTTGAGACAGACCTAAGAAGCCATAAGGCAGAAGTAACTGATACTACTGTAGCTGGGGCAGATGTTACTATAAATGCGGGAGCAACTGATGGTGACAAAGTAGTAGTTTACTATTTAGCTGATACAGCTGCCGCAGTAAAATCCTTTAAAGTAACTGACAGTGACTATCCAGAAGCATATGTTATCCATGGAGATGCTATGCTTAAGAATGAGTTAGGTACTGAAGAATTTGTACAATTAAGAATACCTAACTGTAGACCACAAGGTAACTTTAATATCTCATTCTCTTCATCTGATATCGCTACACTAACTGCAACATTTGATATCTTAGCCGATGAAAGTGGAGATATGTGTGAATTTATTTATATTCAATAATGGAGAGGGGGAAACCCCCCTCCTTTTATTTTTTTAGGCTGTGTTAAAGAGTTGTGTTATAAGAGGATGACACAGCTCTTTAACACAGCAATTTTAATATATATCCTGTATATACAGCAAAGTCTAAGTTTTATTTGAATTTCTATAAGAGAAAAAAGCTAAAAGATAAATTAAAATTAGGAGGAATGAAGAAATGAACAAGGTACATTTTTCAGGATTAAAAAGAAATAAAATTAGATTGATAATTGAAAATGGAGAGCATCCAATAGAAATCTATAATCCAACGGAGGAGCAGCGAAAACAGATTTTAAAGCTGTTAATAGAAAATTATGATTTTGAGGAAAAAGAGATGAACTTATCAGATGTTGACGTTATCAAGGTTGTAATACCTATGCTTACGAATATCCACCTTGATATAGAAGACGAAAACCTTTTGACAGAAATAATATCTGATCCCTCTGAATTATTACTAGACATACAAGAAGAGCTATCTGTAATAGTTCAGGAGATTGCCAGTAGATTTGTTAACCATCTAACGAGCTTAAATAAGCTGCCAGACAAGAGCTTAGAGAAGATGTTAGAGGTTAAGTATTTAGATAAAGAAAAACAGGATGATAATTAACTCTAAAAAATTTTGATAACTTTGGAGATTTAACTAAGTCTAATACTATTACCTGAGCGGATTGCATAATTACCCTTTAAAAAATTTTATATATAAGAGTTAAAATCTCCAGAGATATACCATTAATGTATAGTTTATTTAGAATAGGAAAATAAATATTTAATTTATTAGCGATTTTGCTAGGTTAGAATTATGCAATTTCCTCACCTAATCTTAAGAGGAGAGAAGGTGAAAATAAATGTCTAATATAAAAGCTTACCCTAATCAAGAGTATATTATGGCTAGGCTGGATGCCATAGAAAAAAAAGTAGAAGAAATAGAAAGTATCAATAGCTTAGTGATCAAACTAGATACCACAATAAATACCATGGCAAAACAACTGGAGAATCAAGTTATTACACTAACAAAGATTAACGAAAATATTACTAATCTAAATCTAAGGCAGGAAAAGACTTCACTGCAAATGGAGCAACAAAATGAGCGTATTGCAAGGCTTGAGGAAGAGTCTGAAAAGGGGAAAATCAATACTGAAGAGCTAATCAAGGATTTTATTATTAAGACAATAATACCCCTGGGAATTGGATATTATATAATGCAGTACATGAAATAAAGTAGTATTTAAAGCTGATATTTTTTAGGGAAATCTCAATCTGTCGGCATACAATTCTTTTCCATAAAGAGCTTTTAAATAAATTACAAATAAAAATATAATAATACTAGAAAAGGTGATGATATGGAAAACAATACATTAGGTATAAAAGTAAACGTTGATTCAGAATCAATGGAAAAAGCTACGAAAAACTTTAATAAACTAATCGAAAGTCTATCGAAAAAGTCTAAAATAAAGCTTAAAGTCAATTCTAGCTCAGCAGAAAATAAGCTAGAGAAAATGGCTGAAGTGGTAGAGGATATGAAATTCGAAAAAAAGCTAGTAATTGATACCTCTCAGGCTATAGATCAGATAGATGAAATAAATAAAAAGATAAATAAAGACTTAGAAGATGCAGAACCCGATACATCTTTTGCAGACAAAATAGGAATGGGTCTATCGGCACTTGATTCCGCTCTAGCAGCAATTGATGCAACCTTGGACGAAAGCCTTTCTACTGGACAGAAATATTCAGCTGTTTTTGGAGGAATAGGTGATAGCCTTATGATGATTCCCAACGCCTATACCTTAGCTGCTGGAGGGATCATAAAAGGTGTTGGAAGTATAATTGGGTATCTTGACAAATGGGAAGCAAAACAGAACGAAGTATTTACAAAGGCCAGAGACAATATAGGCTCGTTAAGTGACGGAATGTCTACACTAGAGGGCTTTGGAGATGAATATGATATTCTCAGATCAAAACTTACAAGCTATAGTGATATAAGTAAGCTCAGTAAGGATGAACAGGAAAAGCTATATGGTATGATGGAAAACATTGCAGAAATACACCCTGAGCTTGTTATAGGATATAGTGACCAGGGTAGGATTATGACGAATTTAAATAAAAGCTCTAAGGACCTGTATGATATGCAGTCCAAGATGCTTGAGCTGGAAATGGAACGAGCTAAGTATCAAGCAACTAAGGATTTAGAGACAACTGAAGACCAAATAAAAGAAGCAACAAAGGAACTAGAGAAAGTTAAAGCAGAAAGGGATGACCTAATAAAGATAAAAAATGAAGGTATCCCAATGAATACTAGTCCTAGTAGTTATTATGGTGGAGGGATTAGTGCCTCTTACTATAATATTGATGATAATTTGAAAAAAGACACTATGAAGATAACGGAATTGAAGGACAGCATAAAAAGATTAAAGGAACAAGAAGAAAATTTAACTCATTTTGTTAATGGTACTACTGAAGCCCTTAATATATCAAATACTGCGTTACAGGATAGAGCAAATGGCTTAGATAGGGCTACATTAGAGAGTGAAGATTTTTATAAAAAGCTAAGGAGTAGTAACGCTTGGCTGATAGAAGAGCTTTCAAAGGATTATGGAGTTGACTTAGAAAAATACAAAAATTTAGCTAAAGCAAAAGAGGCTATTGAGAAAAAGCTGTTAGGAGAATTGAGTTCGAGCTGGAGTAAGTATGCAGGTATGAGTGATGAAGAACTTAAAGAAAAGGCTGATTTCCATTCAATTGCTGAAGCTCAAGCATTTACGGAAAAAAGAAAAGAGATACAAGAAATACTAAAAACAGATATAGATGATGAGATTAAGGGAATAAATCTTGATGGGCCTAGTCCCACTAGCACTACACAAAAAATAGCAAAAATCGAAATAGACCTACTGGCTGACTTAAACAGACAAATCGATGAAAATACAAATAAAAGGAATAAACTTAAGCAGGTTTTAGATAAGACACCGGAAAATGATGAGTCAAGGGTAGCATATCTTCAGCAGGAGAATGAATTATTAAAGGAAAAACAAGGGCTTCTACATGAGCTTGCCAATGAGCATAGAGGAACTATAGAGTCCAGCAGGATAGTACTTCAAGATGAAGGGGTAGAATTTATAGGAGATAATGTAGATTTTGAAAGCTATAAATCCGTAATAGACAGCTTAAATAATCAGCTTATAACTGCAAAGGGAGATAAGCAAACCGATATCCAGGATACCATTAATAATATTAAAGACGCATTCAAAAATTTAGTTGATGCCCAAACCAGTGAAATTCCCAAGCTCCAACAGGACTGGAGAGATTTATATGCATCAATAAAAGAAAATGAAATACAAATGAACAATATGGAGCTGAGCAGATTTGATGATCAGCTTAAAGAGATAGAAAACCAGATGAACCTGCTGGGTGAAGCGGACACACTAGAAGAGGTTAATAAAAGAAGTACACTTTTTACAAATCAGCAGGAGATACTTAGAAGTAAGCTGATTGCAGTTAACCAGCAGATTGCCGAGTATTCCCAAATGCTTAAGGATGCCAACGAGAGCACCGAATCAGGGGCTATTGATGTAGCCATGCTTAAAACTGAAATCGAGAGACTAGATGGATTAAAATCAGATGTAGAAATCAGCATATCTCAAAATTATGAAAATGAAAGAAATAGAATGCTGGGAGTAGTTAAAGAGATTGAGGATACCATAATAGATATAGTCAAAAAGGGTATTGAAGAAGAGAAGGATGCCGAGGATGAAAGGCATGAGGATGTAATAGATAACCTCAACAAGGAAAAGGAAAAATGGGAAGAGATATATGACGCCAAGCTTCAAGCACTACAGGATGAACAAGATGAAATAGAGCATGCTGAAACCATGGAAGAATTATTGGATGAAAAGGCTGAAAAACAAGATGAGATAAACAAACTCATACTTGATGATTCCCTAGAGGCAAAATCAAAGAGAAATACCCTACTAGAAGAACTATCGGAGATAGAGAAAAGAATTGCTGATGAAACAAGGGACTATGAGTATAAGCAGAGGGAAGATGCAATTAATCAAGAGAAGGAACAAAAGCTGGCTTATATTGAAGAAGAAATAGAAGCAGAAAATATAAAGCATGAAAATTATATTGAGGATTTAGATGAAAAGCTTGAAGCAGATTACCTCTATGCCGAAGCCCATAAAATCCTAATGAATGAAACATATGGTGAAATAGCCCTAAAGATAGATGAATATCAAAAACAGTGGGGAGAAGGCTTCTCAATCATCGCAGATGAAATCAATAGTGGTATGGTATCTGAGCTTGAGAAAGCTTTAGAACTGATGAAGCAGTTAAATTACAATGATGAACTAGATATAAAAAGCAATGAAACAAAAACCATATCATCTATCTCTAAGCCCGGTGAACTTGCAATGATGAGCGATGAGGACTTTGAAAACTATGTGAAAAATAAAATCGCTTGGGAAATAGGAGATTCAGATGCAAAAGAGGCAGCAGCAAAACTAAATGAAGCTATTAGAAATGAATATGAAAGTATAACTTATGATAACTACAGCCTAGCCGATATAATTGGTGCAAATAATGTAAGCGAATTAGTGGGAGGGTCTAATACAATAAGTATTGGTAATCTAGTAGAGGTTCAGGGGAATGTAGATAGTGATACCATGGAGGATTTACAAGATGCCATTGATGAGGCATTAAATAGCCTTAAAAATACTTTAAATATAAACGGTATTTTTAGATCAATATCTTAAGAGTGGACATATATCCTCTCTTTTTTAGTAGCCCAAAAGATATGACACGTATATCCTAAGAGCTAGGAGCTAAGAACTAAGAGTTAGCAAAGCGACTTCAATCGACTTTGCTCTATTTTGGAGGTGAAGAAATGTTCACAGGAAATATAACATTGGGTGGAATTGATTTATTCGATGAATATGGAATTACAGCTGTTAATGTCAACCAAGGAATGATGGAAAGTCATTTTGGTATTACCCAAACGGTTATAGAAGAAAAGTATAGTAATATAGATGTACCATACTTTTACGGTGTCGAAAGACAGCCCTTTCAATTTACAATAACCTTTGCTAGGGAAAGTAACTGGGACTATAAAACTAAAGAAAGCTTTGCAAGATTGATATTTAGACCATATTATCAAGAGTTAGTTAGCGCAGAGACTTCCCAGATCATGTATAGGGTTATATGTGTGGATAATCCTTTAAAGGTAATGAATGGTCTTGATAGGGGATATATAACCCTTAGCTTTAGAACAGATGCCCCTTGGGCATACAGTAGCACCACAACTAGAACAATTGAAGTAAATGAGACTCCATATACCTTTGAACTAGAAAACAGAAGCAATGTATTAGAGTACTACTATCCTGAATTGGAGTTTACTACCGTTGGAACAGAATTCAAAATGACAAATAATAGAGATCCAGAAAATGAGTTTATCTTTACTGAACTTTTAGATGGAGAGACAATATACGTAGATAACAAAATGAAAAGAGTAAGGTCAGATAGTCCGTATCCCTTTAATTATAGATTGAGCAACTTTAATAGGAACTGGTTTAGATTAGAGTACGGTGTAAATAGCATTACCATAGATACGCCATGTATAATAACATTTAAAATGCAGTATCCAATAGCAATATAAATTAAAGGAGGTATCGATGTGCTGATAGACTTATACAAAAAGAATGAATCAATTCAGATAGAGATTACAATATGTAAGCCTGATTACGATCGTACTCCTATAAGTATTTTATCAACTGCCTATAATAAAGAATACGCAGGAAGATTTGGGTCAATAGATGAATTGAAGTTTCAAATTCCTAGAGAGATAGATGGGAAAGAAACAAATGAAGATTATGACGTAGTTAAGGGCGATTTTGTCCTACTGGCAGAGTTTGATGATAGAAAGCAATACTTTATTATCAAGGAATGTGATGAAATAGTAAATGGCAAAGAGATACATAAAGAGATAGCAGCATACTCCTATGAATACATGTTTTCCCATAAGCTAATAAGGGACTACAAGGAGCAAAAAAGTCTTTCTGATTTATTAGATTATATAATTTCACTATTCCCTTCATGGGAGCTTGGAAATACAGATGCTGAGCTAATGATGAAGGAAAGAACCTTAGATGTGTCGGAAAAAAGTGTATTGGAATTTCTAACGGATGTACAAAACTCTTATCTATGCGTATTTGAATTTGATACAGTAAACAGACAAATCAATGTTAATAAGTTAGAAAATATAGGAAAGAACAGGGGCTTTGTGTTATCTGAAAGCAATTATGCCAAAACAATAAATATCAAGCCTAACTTTAGTGAAATCATAACCAGATTAAAGTGCTACGGCAACGATAATATTTCCGTCCATTCTCTAAATCCAACAGGGACAGATTATATAGAGACCTTTGAATACTATATGATGCCATTCGAGAGAATTAGTGATGGACAGGGTGGATATCAAATCGTTAGACATAGTGACTATATGTCCGATGGTTTATGTATGGCTCTACTAGATTATGAAGAAAAAGTAGAAAATAAAAAAGGTCAGTTTGATAGCTATTTATCTGAGCTTACAGCCCTTAATGCAGAGCTAGATGATTTAAAGTACAATACGGAAACAGGACTGGGAAAGCTCGAAACCGATCTAGCAGAGATACAGGATCAAATAGATATAAATACTAGGGCAGGAGTAACTGATCTAAGCGGCTTGAGGCAGCAGGAAGAAAACAAGAAAACGGAGATAGATACTAAGCAGACAGAGATAGGGAGTAAGCAGGTAGAAATTGACACTGTATATAGTAATATAACTGCGTTAAGAGATGAAATAAAAATAGAAAATAATCTAACTACACAGCAGCTTAAGGAACTGGATATGTTTATCAGAGAAAAGACGTGGCAGGATAACAATTACTACGATGTAGATGAGTTATATGAGGAGGGGCAAAATATTCTAAGCAGATTAGCCCAGCCGGCCATTACCTTTTCTGTAGATGCAATAAACTTTTTAAAATGTCTAGACTGTAGTGTGGATTGGGAATGTATTATATCCGGGTTAGGAGATATCATCAATATAGAGGTCGAAAGCTTAGATGAACTCTTTGAGGTTAGGTTGGTAGCATACTCCTATTCAGAGGATGGTAATAATCTTAACTTGACGTATTCAAATAAAAGCTCCCTAGATGATCCGAGTATATACCTCAAGGATCTTTTAAAGGAAGCCATCTCAACAAGTACAACCTTAAACATAAACAGAGTAAAATACGGTAAGTATATGGAAGATGATAGGAGTACCCTCATTGATTATATAAATAATGAACTGGATTTAGCCAAGCAAAAGGCCTTTGCAGGTAAAGAACAAGAGGTTGTAATAGATGAGAGGGGTATACTACTAACTAATAAAGAGGAACCCGATGAACAAGTCAAGCTCATAGGAGACCTTATCACCTTCACCAGCAACGGATGGAACACAGCAGGGACAGCCATAAGCAGTCAAGGTGTAGTGGCAGAAAGTATATACGGCAAAATAATTGCCGGTGGTCAGCTGGACATCATAACCAACAGTGGAGGTACCTTTAAGGTCGACTCCAATGGCGTTCAGATTAGAGGAACAAGCCTTACCATTACCGACGATGAAGATAACTCCGTAGGGCTTGATGAATCCCTACTTGATATCGATTTAACCAAGAAGGTTAATGCAGCCCTGCAGGATAATTATCTGACTCTAGCAGAATCAAAGGTTTTGGAAAATCAGTTATTGCAAATCCAAAAGGAAAGGGATACCTTTTCAGCTGAGATAACAAGTCTCGGCATGGCAAGTGAAAGTGAGTGGACTTTATACTATAATGCAGTAGAGGCTTTAAGAACGTATCTTAACACATATTGGATTAACAATGCAGAATACCCTATACAGATTGACCAGACTGAAGGGATGGATAGAGCCGATCTAAATACAAAATTACAGGAAGTACAGGGAACTAAAACTAATCTCATCAATAGGATTACTAAGGAAAGAGAAGATAGAGCTAAAGCCTATACCGACAGCGAGCTATCTAACTTTACAAATACCATCCTTTCTGATCAGATACAGGACTTACAAAACCAAATAGATGGGAATATAACTACATGGTTTATGGATGATGAGCCCACACTCTCAAATGAACCAGCAATAACCTGGGTAAATAAAGATATAACAAACGGTAATGATATAGAAAAAATCAGGCATATCGGAGATTTATACTATAACAACTCAACAGGATATGCATATAGATTCGTCAATAACGGGACAGAGCAGTCACCTAGCTTTGATTGGTCACAAATACAGGACACAGACATAACCAAAGCCCTAAATGATGCAAAGGGTGCCCAGGATGTGGCAGATTCAAAGAGAAGGGTCTTTATAACAGAACCCATTACACCATACGAAGTTGGAGATCTATGGACTCAAGGGTCTACAGGTGATTTAATGAGATGTAAAACCGATAGGCTAACGGGCAATTACAACCAAGCCGATTGGGAACTCGCATCAAAATATACTGATGATACAAGGGCAATCGAAGCAGAAGACAATGCGAAGACATATACTGACTATACTACAGGGAACCTTATAAACAATACTACACTAAGCGGAACCCTTGATAGATGGACAGGTACTGTCAGTCAAGCCAGTGTAGTTAACAAGGATTTCTTTGGAGTGAGTTCACCTGTACAGCAACTCTATGGTGATGGAAACCACTATCTCATATCCGATGGTTTTGAAGTAGATCCATCTAAGGCATATGAGGTAACTCTATGGTTTATGGCGGATAGTATAGGAGGAAGTGATTACTTTGGTCTATATGCATATGATGAGAGCGATGTAAACATTGGTATAGATTTGATAAATGTATCGAACGGTACGCTAAATGCCACAGCCAGTACAAATCCATACTTTTGGAATGGCGACAACGCCCCTATCAATACATGGATAAAAAGAACAGCATATATCATGCCTACTGGTACAGCAGATAAAGAGTTTATAAACATGGGTACTAATGTAATTAGATCAGCAAGGATGTTACCAAATACGAAGAAGATAAAGATCAGATGGCTGAACTATTATAATAGTGGTACAGCTAAAAATGTATGGATTGCTAATCCAAAGGTTGTTGAAATACCAGCCGATAGTACAGCAAATGCTGTAAGGCAAGATGGAGTTTATAATGGAGTCACTATAAATACTGAACATGGTGTATCGGTATCAAGAAATGATGGACAAGTAACCACTATGCTAAATGCTACAGAGGGTATTACTATAGGTAAAAGAAAATCTGATAATTCAGATTGGGAAAGCAAGGTTTTTGAAGTTGATACCGATGGTAATTTAGTTACTAATAATATGACTGCTAATGATATTACCATTAATGGAGGAAGCATAAACTGGAATAACGTATCAAAACCTTCCTATACACCAGCTGATATAGGAGCAATCAGCTCAACCTATATAGACCAAAATGGTATATGGACAGGTAGTATCAATGCCAATAGTATTACAACGGGAACCTTAGATGTGGATAGGATAACATTGAAGGGGTTAGATATAAAGAATGGTAGCGGTGATACTACCTTTGCCATCGATTCAGGTGGTAATGTTACCTTGGGTGGAAATATTACTTGGGGAGATAAACCGTCGTATAGTTATTCTGATTTAGGTGGGAGTAAGCCGCCTACGGATGCAGATAATACTAAAGATTGGGTAACTTCTAAAGGTTTAAAGTATATAGATGGAAAGCTTTGGTTAGTTGCTGATTATATTTATGGAGATGAAATTACAGGAAAAACAATACAGACAATGGTAAATGGTCAACTTAAAGGAGCTAGAATTGAAGGGCAAACTGGAGACTTGGAGTTCTATAATAATGGGACATTGGGTTTAGAAATCTTTAATGGTATTGATTATTGGGGTCTGTATCCTAGAAATGGACACAGTTTAATTATAGGTAGAAACGGTGAAAAAATTAGTTTTGAGGGAACTATTGATTTTGACCGAGCATCTGTAGAGGGGCTTGATGCAGTTGCTAAATTTGGATAATTAAAGGACAATATTTAATTGTCCTTTAATTCGTTTATAACATCAGGATTAATATAACCTCTACTATTAACAAGAATATAATAGTTTTCATCAGTACGTGATATAGTCATTTCTCTATTATTATATTTAATCGTTAATGTATTATCTTCACCATTATAAGATACGAATCCTGTATCATTTCCAGTATATATATCATTTTTTACTGCAAATGCTTTTAATAAAATGTATAATTTACCTTTATATTTTACAGCATTAGGAGCATCAAAATTTTCGTTAACATCATTATATTCTTCTAGATTGAGAAATTCGTAATTCTCTTCAGGTTTAGTATCTGATTGGGAGTCAAGGTTAGAAATATCAGTATTTTTCTTGATTTCAACTTGATTTAATTCAGCATTCCACTTAACATCAGCTTCTAGAAGATTACCAACGGCCTTAAGTGGAACATAAGTATTCCCTTGATAATTAAGTACAGGCAGCTCGGCATTTGTATACTCTTGATTATTGACTACAACTGGATAATTAACTTTGGTTAATATAAACTGCTGAATTTCATCCGCATATGCAAAAAAGCTTGAAACCATTAGTCCTATAAGCAAGCCAATTAAAATAAATTTAGCCTTATGAATATTCTTCATATTAATATACCTCCTATAATTTTCTAATATATATTATATCTTAAAAGAGTTTATCCTTGTAGAAAAATATTGAATATGAGCCATATGTTTCATAGATCCACTATTAAAGTACTACGACAGAGCTATAAAACAAATACTCACTAATCAATTGCAGAGAGAAGCTATGGAATAATAGTAGCAGTAACATTTTTAATATCTAATATACTATTGTATTTATGTTTTAATGAGAAATTTTGACTGCTGATATTTAATATAAAACACAAGGTATAAGTCAAAACGAAATAACTTAAAAAAAGAAGGTGGTAATAAAGTGGAAAATAAATTTTATATGTCTGATGGTACTATAAATTATTTTCATAAATGGTTTAGCGACATATATTCAGAAAAATATCCTGAGAATAGAATTACTGAAACTAGAGTAAAAACAATAACGGTAGTTAATACAGAGGAGTGTAATTTTGACTGCACTTATTGTTACCAATGTCAAAAAACCCCTAAGATATTAACAAAAGAAACAGCGAAAAAAATTGTTGATTTTGTTTTAGATGATGAAAAGCTAAATGGATATGTTGATTCAACAGAATCTCCATGTGTAATATTTGATTTTATCGGTGGAGAACCGTTGCTCAATATAGAAGTTTTAGATTATTTTGTTGAATACTTTAAATATAAGTCAACTCAAATTGGTCATATATGGCAAACCAACTATAAAATTTCTATTGCATCGAACGGTAGTCTATATAGAGATAAAAAAGTACAGGAATTTTTAAAGAAAAATAAAGGTAGAGTTTCACTTGGAATAACCATCGATGGAAATAAGGATTTGCATGATGCATGTAGAGTGTACAAAAATGGTGAGGGTACGTATGATGATGTTATTAAATCAGTGAAACTATGGATTGAGCAAGAAAAAGAAATAGGTACTTTTCCTATGACTAAGGCTACATGGTCACCTGAAAATTTATCATATCTTGTAGATTCATTAATACATTTATTCAATTTAGGTATTACTGTTGTCCCTGCAAATGTTGTGTTTGAAGATGTTTGGAGTATACAAGACGCAAAGTCATATTATAAGCTTTTAAAAGAACTGAGCGATAGAATATTAGATGAAGAATGGTATAAAACCAATTATTGCACGGTCTTTTCTGAACAAATAGGTACGCCAATACCTGAAAGTGAAAATAGCAATTGGTGTGGTGGAGATGGAAAAATGATGGCCTTTGATACGGAATGTAATATATACCCATGTTTAAGATACATGAAGTATTGCTTTTCTACTCCAGATAGAAAACCATTAATAATTGGAAATATTGACACAAAAGTTGGAAATAGTCCTTGCCATTGCAAAGCTATTGATGGCTTAAATGAAATAACAAGAAGAAGTCAATCTACAGAAAAATGTTTCAATTGCCCTGTGGCTAGAGGCTGCGCTTGGTGTAGTGCATTTAATTATGATATATATGGAACGGCAAATAAAAGAACTACTTTTCATTGCGAAATGCATCAGGCTAGAGTATTAGCAAATACTTATTTTTGGAATAAGCTTTATGATAAATTAAATATTCTTAAAAGCTTTCCGTTACATCTACCTAAAGAATGGGCTTTAAATATTATTGACGGAGAAGAATATAAGTTACTAAAAAAAATGAGTGAATAAGAGGAGCGATAATATGACAACAAAAATGATAGCTATAACAGATGAAGATGCAATTAAATTATCTGCAACTATAATTGAAGTGGATGCAACAAATGAATTAGTACAAGAAGCTAAAAAACAAATAAATATAGCACCACAAGTATTTAAAGTGTTATTCGATTATTATATGAAGAGCTTAAAAGAACACAAACTACTATGGATTGAGATGTTAAATAAATATGTGGGGGAAGATGAAGCTTCACTACATAAGAATCTATACAGATTTGATATTCAAAAGAAAGTGATTTTTTTACACCGTAAGGAGGATTGTAAACTATGCCAAATCAAATAACAATCAATCTAACGGATTCAGAGACAAAAAAGTTAGAGATGACAACATTTGAGATACAGGGTTTGCAAAATGCTATAAACCAATTTCTATATACCATGGAGTTTGAATACAATGAAGAACATTATAATAGGTTTATGAAGACTTACCTACAGAAATATTCAGAATTACAGCAATATATATTAGATCTTGTTATAAAGTATAAAAATGAAAATGTTGATATTGTGAACTATCGCTATAACTATGGACATAATATATTAACTGTTGAAACGTAAAAGGAAGTGATATAATGGCTTTACCATGTATAGGTGATTGTACTACTAGCTGTACAGGGGGCTGTGATACAACATGTACAAATTGCTCAAGTCAAGGCGATTGTACAGCTTGGTGTACGTCATGTGCAAGTCAAGGTGACTGCACAAATGGATGTTCAGGATCTTGTATGTATTCCTGTACAGATACTTGCTATCAGTACTGCACAACATGTGCAGGTAAAAGTGATTGTACAGCTTGGTGTACGTCATGTGCAAGTCAAGGCGATTGTCAGGGAACTTGCGATACGTGCTCGAGCTTAAGCAACTGTACGGGTAGTTGCTCTACATGTTCTTCACAATCAAACTGTAGTGGTTCTTGCACATCATGCTCCTCTGAGTCAAACTGTAAGGGTTCCTGCACATCATGTTCCTCTGAGTCAAATTGTAAAGGCTCTTGTTCGTCATGTTCCTCTCAGTCAAATTGTAAAGGTTCTTGTTCGACATGCTCATCTAAGTCAAACTGTACTGGTACATGTTCAAATTGTTCTAGTCAAGCAAATTGTACAGGCTCATGTAATACTTGTGCTTCACTTAGCGATTGTACAGGAATATGTATTTCTTGTGTATCAATGGCTGATTGCACAGGTGGCTGTGCAGCAACATGTGTTACTTGTGCTTCACTAGGAGATTGTACAGGTGGTGCTTATATGAGTAAGCCTGCTAATTTTACAGGTTTTGACAATGTTTCAAGTGGTGGTGAGTTTAATATAACTGCTAATGATTGGAATGACTTTACAGATAAAATCATTGCATTTGCGTTGTATAAATCAGAAGGAAATGAGATAGATTCTTTTACTACAGTATCTTCAGGTGATGATTTTAGAGCAAGTTACTTCAATGAGGTTATAGATGGATTAGATACTTTATCTTCGTATATATCCAAATCATATCCTTCACGAAAATCTAAAGGAGATACTATATATGCGGAATATTTTACAAAAATTAAAGACGCCTTAAACTCTATAGGTTAGTAGGGAGCGATCCTAGTGACAATATCTTATCATAAAATTTATTTAGATGAAGTTAGTAATATAGAAGATAGAAAAATAATTAAAGTAACTCCTTTTCTTCAAAGTAGCTTAGGTGGAGAAATGGATGGAGATTGCACATTAGTTAGTATTAGTAGCTTAGTAGATTATTACTTAGGATACGAAGAAGATATAAAAAATATTTATAATAAAGTTTTACTATCAATACAACCATCATGGATTTCACAACCTAAGTATTACGGTACTATACCTCTATTTATTAATATCATAATGAATAATATAAAAGAGGCTTATCAACTAAACTATAATGCTACAACAAAATACTTTAAAGGTATAGGTTATAATTATGATTCAATCAAAAAACTTATTAATCATAATATACCAATTATTCTAACACTATATAAAGCAAATAATGGATATTATAAATATCATTCGGTGACTATTAGAGGTTTTATAGAGTATGAAAATAATAAAGATGAAATAATTAAATTGCTCGTGA
>MDTG01130433.1_pt1 | contig 23349 bp, 27 predicted proteins | sample 811421 | NCBI WGS metagenome assembly MDTG01 (sample SAMN05326645, study PRJNA326480) | marine metagenome | isolation source: seawater | place: Pacific Ocean: South East | collected 2011
ATATTCCGCCTGGCACTTAATTGCCTCCTAATAATAGCCATGAAAAATAACCGGAGATAATAATTACGAGGCCCAAAAAAAACGTAATACTTTGAATTTGCAATTGCCCATTCTGAGTTATAGCAAATTTATTTGATACCCATCTAATGGAGCTCGATAATGAGTGGCTTGCTTTATCAATAAAGTTGGTTTCAAAAAAATCCAATAACTTAATAAATCTTTTATAAAATAAATTCTCAGTAATAACTTCCTCATATAAATAATCTAAATAATATTTGTTAGTCAGAATTTTCCTAATAAACTTAAAGTTTATATTTGACCTAGAAGTAAAAATCGCAATTATTATTCCAGAAATAGCAAGTAAGGATGACACAATTGCTATCATGAAATTAAATTTTATCTCATGATGATGGTAATCAGGAAAAACTAATTTATTATGATCAAGAAATGAAACCATTAGGTGCTTGTCTATTCCGCCTAAATTAATTGGAGAGCTAACAATAAATCCAATTAAAACTGATGGCACAGCCAGTAAAATCATAGGGTAAATCATAAATTTTGGACTTTCATGCAATGATTTCACTTCTAGTCCTGACTCGCCTCCTTTAAAATCTCCAAAAAATGTCATTAGCATCATTCTTGTCATATAAAAACCAGTTAAAATAACCCCAAATAACCCCATTAAAAATAGAATATTAGAGTCTTTGCTTGCCCCTAATAAAACCTCATCTTTGCTCCAAAAACCAGAAAAAGGGAAAATTCCAATTAAACTGATTGCAGCCAGCATCATTGTCCAGTAGGTATATTTCATGTGGTCTTTCAACCCACCCATTTTTGTCATATCAAATGTATGAACAGCATGACCAACTGAGCCTGCCCCAAGAAAAAGTAATGCCTTAAACCAAGCATGAGTAAATAAATGAAGAATAGCTGCCCCATAAGCACCAGAACCTAATGCCAAAAACATATATCCTAATTGACTAATTGAGGAATATGCCAAAACCCTCTTAATGTCATTACTAACTAAAGCCATTGTTGCTGCAAATATAAGTGTAAATCCTCCAATATACGCAACTGTTGATGAAACAATTTCTATTGCACTAATCAAAGGAAACATTCTGGCAATGAGAAATACTCCAGCAGTAACCATTGTTGCTGAATGTAAAAGAGCAGAAACAGGAGTAGGTCCTTCCATTGCGTCTGGCAGCCAATTATGTAGAGGAAATTGAGCAGATTTTCCAATTGCACCTACAACAAATAATAATCCAATTAATGTAAGTATTTCAGTTGTAAATATTCCATTCTGAACTGCTAAATAAAATTGAGTTATATCAAGGTATTGTGAACCTTGCTTAGCAATTAATAATATTCCTATTATCAAACCGAAATCGCCAATCCTTGTCATTAAAAAAGCTTTTTTTGCTGCTTTTATAGCTGATTGCTTTTTAAACCAAAACCCAATTAATAAATACGAGGTTGCTCCTACTAATTCCCAAAATATAAACATTTGAATTAAATTTTTGGAAAAAACCAACCCAAGCATCGAGGTTGTAAATAAAGCCATATATGTAAAATATCTTGAATAACCTTCATCATGCTCCATATAAGCTAATGAGTAAATTTGAATAAGGAAGCTTATGCCCGTAACAACAGTTATCATTATTAAGGTTAGCGGGTCCAGTAAGATTCCCATTGTTATTTCAAATATACCAAATGAAAACCACTGGAAAGAACCTGACTGATAATCAAAGCTAGAGCCAATTCCATTAATTAAAATAAACAAACAAATCAGAAATGAAAAACCAATTGTTAATACATTTAGTGGTCCAGAGACAGATTTAGTATTGAATTTAGTAAAAGTTAATAATGTTCCATTTATTAAAAATGAAGATAGAGGAAGTAGAAAAATAATCCAAATTAATTCATTATTTGTCATTACAATTTCCTTAAAATCTCATCGGCAACATGCTCTCGACCTTTAGGAACAAGAAGTCTGAATTTAGATGTTTCATTCCAGTCTAAAATATCACCTTCAGGCAAAATTTTTGCTGGAAGACCTTCTCCCTCTAGCAAAGATTTCCACATCTCTGCTGTTAATAAATTATCTAGTTGTTTATAATCCACCCACATCAGGCTTCCTTTATGTCAATTGAATTAGTGATTTCGATGCTACTTTTTTCCCTATAGATTGCTATCACTAAGGAAAGAGCTAATGCTGCTTCCGCAGCCCCTATAGCAATTATGAATATTGCCATTACTTGTCCAGACAAGACTCTTGAAGCAGACTCAACACCTAAAAGCCCTCCAGGTGCAAATCTAGAAAAAGCCACAAAAGAAAGAGCGGCCGCATTAAACATCAATTCCAGGCTCATTATTACTAATACTGTGCTTTTTTTTGATATTGTACCCAACAAACCAATAACAAATATTATTGCTGAAACTATTAATACATTACTCAGAGTCATCGTTCATCCTTACTCTAAGTAGTGCCAAAGCCCCAATCAAAGATGCTAATAAAATTAAGCCAGACAACTGAAAAGCTATCATAAAATCCGTAGTTATTAATTTTCCTAGCCAATTAGTGCTCTCTATTAAAATTCCAGGTTCAGATCCACAACTTGAAAGAAGGCAGTTAGAATTATCTAAGATATTATTACTAAACTCATCCCAATTAAAGTTAATAATAAAGAAAGAAATTAGTACTAAAAATATCAAGCCAATTATGGATGAATAATATAGTAATTTATTGTTATCGGTACTCTTTTCTATATCTTTAACTAGCATCACAGATAAAGCGATTAAGACTGAAACGGCACCAACATATACTAGAATTTGAATTACCCCAATAAATTCAGCACTCAACATAAAGTACATTGCCGCAAAACATAACATTGAAAAAGCTAGGAAAACAGCAGATCTGTATACATTTTTTGAAAATAAAATTAATAATGAATTCGAAATAAGTAAAATTGAAACTAAATAAAAAATTGCATCAATAAACATATTTATTATCTCTCATTCACCCATCTCTCAGTCAATTCTTCATCTGAAGGCTGTTCGTGCCTGCCAATATCTTGCGAATCTTTAATTTCTGATTCTTTTTCACGAGGCTTATAACTTTTGCTTTCCATTTGTGGCCTAAACCAAGTGCTAGGAGTTTTAATAGCTGTCCTAAGCTCATCTACAGGAATTACCAAACCTTTTCTTTTCTCATGAGCCCTCTCAAAACCACTGCCCATATGAAGTGCATCAAAAGGGCAAGCTTCTACGCAAAGACCACAAAACATACACCTTCCTATATCTATATCAAAAACATCTATATCGTAAGACGACCCTTCTTTTTGATCTCTAGTGCTAGGCGAAGTTTCAATTTTTATAATTCCTAAAGGACAATACTTTGCACAACTAGCACATCCTGTACACCTATCTTCAAACCAATTAAAATCTTGGCCTCTAAATCTAGTAGCTTGAGATGGGTATTCAGGAACTTCATGCAACCCAGCTAAAGATTTAATAAATTCAGTTGGCTGACTTTTTAGAAACTGAAATGGTGTTTTCTTATGAAATTTCAGAGCCCCTATTAACCCAACTTTTTTATTGGGATATTGTACGGTAAATACAGGCCCTAATAAATTTTTTAAAGTTGTAAATAATCCTTTTAATAAACCTATGCCAAACATTTTAATCCAATCCGTATACTACTGAGCGTTTTGTAATTTTATTACCAGTTAAATTAGGACTCAATATTTTTCCAAAAATATAAATAGATAAGAAAAATACTACCCAATTTATTAGAGTCATAATCAAGAGCTGAATCCCTGAAGGATCAGGCCAAATAGCAATCATTAATGCTAGTACCAATACATTAATTAAGCTTAATTCAAATAAACCCTTCCAGGCTAATGACATAATTTGATCAATCCTAAGTCTAGGAAAAGTTGCTCTGAACCAAATGAATATAGCAATTACTCCAATCCATTTAGCTAAAAACCAAATTTCAGAAGGAATAAATGATGGTCCTCTCCATCCAGAAAAATAAAAAGTAACAATAATTGCTGAAGATGCAATTGTTGCCATAAATTCCCCTAAATAGAATAATCCAAATTTCATACTACTGTAATCAGTCATGTAGCCTGCGACTAACTCTGATTCTGCCTCAGTAATGTCAAATGGGCTTCTATTAAGCTCAGCAGTAGAAGCTATAAGAAATGTGATAAAACCTAAGGGTTGAAAAATCGCATTAGGAATGACTTGATTGTTTACAACTTCACTTAAAGATAATGACCCAGCAACAATTACTACACCAGCAGCAGATATTCCCATAGGAATTTCATAACTTAAAAGCATAGCAACAGCTCTTATGCCCCCAATAATCGCAAATCTGTTTCCAGAAGCCCAGCCAGCCATTAAAACAGAAAGACTATTGATAGAAGTTATTGCCAGCACAAAGACTACCCCAACACTTATATTAGTTAAAAATGTTTTTGTTCCATATGGAATAACAGGGAAAATCATAAATACCGGAACAACCATTAATATTGGTGCTAAAACATATATAAGCTTATCTGATAGTGTTGGTTCAATATCCTCCTTAAACATCACTTTTATAGCATCAGCAACTGGCGTGAATAAGCCAAGAGGCCCCCATCTATTTGGCCCCAACCTAGCTTGAAATTTTCCAATTAACCTTCTTTCTCCCCAAATCAACATTAGCACTCCAACAAGAGCAGCGTTTATAAATACAAATATCCAAAAAAAGGCAGTTAAAGTAAATGAAATCCAGCTTAGATTTTCCGGAATAAATGCTATATTAAGTATTCTCACAGAAGAACAACTTGCCTCCAAAGATAAATGACAATATAGAAATTCAAATATAAAACTTTCTCTAATTGGACCCATTATCTATCAACTTCTCCCATATTCACGTCTATAGAACCAAATGTAACAAATAGATCTGCTATCTTGTAGCCAATTACCATATCTCTGAGTAAAGTTAAATTAATTAAAGAAGGTGCTCTTACATGGCATCTGAAAGGAGATATTCCTCCATCACTAACCAAATAGAAACCTAATTCACCTTTCGGTGCCTCTATTGGCACATATGATTCACCTTCAGGAGGCCTTACCAGAAAAGGTACTTCCTCAGGTTTTACAGGTCCTGGCTCAATTAAATCTAGGCACTGTTCCACAATCTTTAAACTCTCACGAATTTCATGGAGCCTAACCAAGTACCTATCGTTATTATCTCCAACAGTACCTAAAGGTCTTCTGAAAGAAATTTTCTCATAATAATCATAAGGATTTCTGTGCCTTAAATCCCAATCAACCCCAGAGGCTCTTAGCATAGGCCCAGTTATGGAAGCATTGATCGCGTCCTCTTTTTTTAAAATTGCTACATTCTGAGTTCTTGCCAATATTATTTCATTGTCGGTTAAGAGATTTTCTATATCATCTAGTCTGTTAGGCATCTCATCTAAAAATTTATTTAGAGAAGGCCAAAATTCATCTGGAGCATCCATAAATACACCTCCAGGTCTTAAATAACTATTAGTTATTCTAGCTCCACACATCATCTCAAATAATTCCAATATTTTTTCTCTTTCTCTAAGTAAATAAAGAAGAGGAGTATGCCATGCACCTAAATCATTTATTAAAAATCCAATTGCTACAGAATGAGCAGCAATTCTTTGTAACTCAGCAGCAATCATTCTTAACCATACTCCCCTATCAGATGGGGTTATTCCAGAAAGCTTTTCAACTGACAATATATATGCCTGATTATTTGTCATTGATGCTGTGTAGTCCATTCGATCAGTTAAAGTTACTATCTGTGTGTAGGTTCTTTCTTCAGCTAACTTTTCCGATCCTCTATGAAGATAGCCAATAATAGGTTCAGCATCAATTATTGTTTCCCCGTCAAAAGTTACTCTCATCCTAAAAACTCCATGAGTACTTGGATGAATTGGCCCTATATTCATAGTTACTAATTCAGTGCTCATATCAACTCACAAAATCCTTCCTCAAAGGATGACCTTCAAAATTTTCCCATAGCAATAATCTTTTCATGTTTGGATGACCTTCAAACATTATTCCCATCAGATCATAGATTTCTCTTTCCTGTAACTCAGCACCTCTCCATACTGAAATAACACTTTTTACTTTAGGATCAATCCTGCCCTCTCCGCAGTTGATTTTAATCACAAGAGATTCATTTTTTTGTAAAGAAGTTAAATGATATACAACTTCAAAATGACTTATTCGATCTACAGAAGTTACAGAGCTAAGCAATTCATATTTTTGCTCAATTTTTAAGTAATTGAAAAGGTCTAGAGATTTTTCATTACTTATCTGAACATAATCATTTCCTAGGGATTCAATTTGGTTATTAAAGCTAGAACTTAAAATATCCTCAATTTCAGAACCTGATAAAACCTTAGTCATTATTTCCTGCTGACTTTCCTTTTAATGAGTATCTTTTAATTTTTTCATGTAATTGCATTAATCCATACAATAGAGCGTCGGGCCTTGGTGGACAACCTGGAACATATACATCAACAGGTACAATTTTATTGACACCAGGAACCACAGAATATGAATCATAATATGGGCCACCACTAGTTGCACATACACCCATACTAATTACCCATTTCGGATCAGACATCTGATCATACATAGTTCTTATTGCAGGAGCCATCTTCCAAGTAACAGTTCCAGCTACAATCATTAAGTCTGCTTGCCTAGGAGAAGCTGAGAATCTCTCAGCTCCAAATCTTGCTAAGTCAAACCTTGAAGCAGCAGATGCTATCATTTCAAAAGCACAACATGCTAAACCGAACTGAGCTGGAAAAATTGAAGATTTCCTAGCCCAATTTAATAAAAAATCAACAGAAGTCACAAAAGCCGATTTTTTCAAATCTTCATTGCCAGAAAGATCATCAACAGGTAGCTCATTAATATTATTAGCTTTCATGTCATTAATAACATCACCTTCTTCAAAATCTAGATCAGATGTTTGAGTATAAAGAGGAAGATTAATATCGTTATTTTTATTTAATTCCATTCTAAATCTCCTTTCTTCCATGCATAAACATAACCCAGAGTCACTACTGCAAGGAACACAAACATTGATAAGAAAAACATCAGGCCGAATTCTTTACTCCAAATCCCATATTTAGCAGCCCAAGGAAAAAGAAAGATAGTTTCAACGTCAAAAATTACAAATAGAAGTGCGTAAAAATAATATTTAATATTAAAGCCTTGCCATCTCTCTGTTTCTGGCTTCATTCCACATTCATACATACTCTCTTTAAGATTGGATGGATTACTTGGCCTAACTTTTATGAATTGAGCTAACTTAGAAAGAACAATCATTCCGATTGGGACTGAAATTGCAATGGCTAAATAAAAACCGATTATAGCGTAGTGATCAAAATAGTCTTTAAGCAATCTGTTCTCCTGTTTGCAATATTAATTAGGTATTAAACATTTTAATTATATCCCATTCAAATATAATTAAAATACAATTACTCCTCTACCGTCTTCTCCTTTATCAATATCTGCAAACGCCTCATTAATTTCTTCAAGTTTAAATACCTTCCTTATAAGATCATCAATATTTACTTTTCCTGATAAATACATATCTACAATTTTTTTCATAGTAACCAAAGGAGAGCCATAACCATAAAAACTTCCTATAATATTCTTTTCATTCCTAACTAAATCAACCATATTTATAGCTACATCAGAGCTAGGGCTAGCTAAACCTACTAAAGCTGCTGTACCTCTCTTAGAAAGGCTTTCAACAGCCTGTTTCATAATAGCTGAGCTTCCAAATGAATCGAAAGAATAATCGACCCCTCCCCCAGTTATATCTCTAATCTTTTCCACTGGGTCTTCACTTTTAGCATTAATAACGTCAGTTGCTCCAAATTTATAAGCAAATTCAAGTTTATGGTCAAAAATATCCACAGCTATAACTTTTAGGCAATTTAGCATCTTTGCACCTTGAATAATATTTAATCCAACTCCTCCGCAACCGAACACAGCAACTGTAGAACCTGCTTTTATATTATCTATATTTAATATCCCTCCCAAACCAGTAGTTACACAACATCCAATAAGGGCTGCTACTTCTGGAGGAACTTCTTTAGGAATTACTAATAAAGAGCTTGCAGGAACAATTTGTTGCTCTGCAAACCCTCCTAACTTGTTCATTTGGTATATCTCATTGTGTTCGTCATCTCTAATTCTGAAAGTGCCATCAAACTGTCTGTGCTGGGTTTTAGGATCAGAATAATGTCTAGAGCAATGGTTACCTAATCCTGTTCGGCAGTAATCACATTCTGAACACGATGAAACAAAACTAGTTATACAGCTATCTCCAGGTTTAACATTTGTTACATTTGGGCCAACTTCTTCAACAATTGCAGCATTCTCATGTCCCAATACTATGGGTGTAGGATAAGGAATCTGGCCATGAATAACATGATGGTCACTAGCACAAACCCCTGCAGCCTTCATTGTTACTAAAACTTCTCCTTCTTTTGGCTTTTCTATTTTAAGATCTCTAATTTCCAAAGGTTTTCCAACCTCATAAAGGACAGCTGCTTTCAAAATTACCTCCAATGTTTATAAAATCTTTCATAAGAAATATAATAGACTTTAAACTTAAGTGCTAATTTTATGAATTATCCAAATATTGATTTAAGAACCATATCCCGAGATGACGTTAAAAGAATTGTTGAGTGGATAAAAGACGATGAGGTTGCTGAACTCTGGTTCGGAAGATATTCATATGGCGATGCTGCTCATCTTGGTTATGACCCCCAAAAAATATTAACTAGCTCAAAAGAAGAATGGGATAGAACATTTAACGATGAGAACCCAGAGCCTCATAGAGCGTTTTTTTCCATATATAAATCTGAAGATAACGAGCATATAGGTGAATCTCAATTATTTATTGACGATGCTCTTGGCGATGCACAATTATCTGTAATAATTGGAAGAAAAGATCTTTGGCACCATGGTTATGGCTCATCATCAGTAGTGAAATTAATGTCTCATGCCTTTAAAAACCTAGAGTTATACAGAGTGTGGGTTGATATACCAGAATATAATACTCATGCAAGAAATATGTTTGAAGGGCTTGGATTTCAACATGAAGGAACTCTTAGGCAAAGCAGGCCTCATCATGGAGCAAGACATAATTCAGCCATAATGGGGATGTTAAAAAATGAATTTAGCCAAATTTATGGAGAAGATATCACAAAGCTATTTAGTTAATTTTTATTTGTTCTGATAATCCATCTAAATATTTAAAACCAGACCCAGTATTAAGTAAAAGCACAGACTCCCGGCTACTTATAAATTTTGAATCTATTAATTTTTTAGTTGCAGCATATAGAGAGCCTCCTTCAGGAGCACAAAAAATTCCTTCTAAAGCTGATAGTTTTTTCACTCCATCTACCATGCTCTTATCATCAATCTTCACTGCGGTACCCTCACTTTCATTAATTGCATCAATAATAAGGTAATCCCCAACGGCAATGGGAACTCTCATTCCTGCAGCTATTGTTTTAGGTGATTTAAATAATTCTGCATGTCTTTTACCTTCTATGTATGCGTCTACAACTGGACTACAGCCTTCAGCTTGAACACAAATCATTCTGGGAAGTTTTGAATTCAAAACTCCTATCTCTTTAAGTTCCTGAAAAGCCTTCCAAATTCCAATAATCCCAGTTCCACCTCCTGTAGGATAAATAATATTATCAGGCAAATCCCAATTTAATTGCTCAGCAATTTCATATCCCATAGTTTTTTTACCTTCAACCCTATAAGGCTCTTTTAAAGTGGAAACATCAAAAAGATTTTTCTGTTTAGATACTTCTAATGATCTGGCCCCTGCATCATTTATATAGCCATCAATTAATTCAATGTCTGCTCCATGAAAAATAGTTTCTGTCTTATTGGCTAAGGGGGCATCTTTAGGCATAAATACATAAGCTTCTGCGCCTGCCCTTGCACAGTATGCAGCAAGCGCTCCTCCCGCATTTCCAGCTGACGGTATAGAAAATTTATTAATTCCTAATTCTTTAGCCTTAGATACTGCAGAAGAGAGACCCCTTGCTTTAAATGAAGAGGTAGGATTTAAGCTTTCATCTTTTAAAATAATATTTGTACCGAGATCATAAGATAGCCTCTCGCATTTTAAAATTGGGGTAAAACCCTCTCCTAAAGAAACAATATTCTTATCATCTCTTACTGGCATAAACTCCTTATATCTCCACATATTAGGATGTCTATTTTTTAAATCATTTATTATTTTTTGTGATTTAGAGCGATCTATTTCATATCTTGGAAATAGAACTTTTCCACAATCATCTTCAGGGCACAATTTGTGAATTTCATTTGCAGAAAAAGTCATGTCACAATATGTGCACTCTAAGTGAGATATCATAGAGCCTGTATCAGTCAACTTTTTACCTCACATTCAAATATTTTTTCAAAACTACTAATTAACTTATCTTTAAGTTCTTTTTTATCAATATCTATTTTTAATTCACTTTCTAAAGATGTAACTTCGCTACCAGCCAAACCACAAGGAATTATTGAATTAAAATCACTAAGATCATTATTAATATTTAAAGCAAAGCCATGCATAGTAACCCCGCTACTAACCCTAACACCAATGGCAGCAATTTTCTTTTGATTCCCTCTTGATTCAATCCAAACACCAGTTTTTCCAACAACAATTTTTGAATCAATTCCTACTTGTTTTAAAAAATCTACAATCATCTTTTCTATTCTTCTAACATAATCAACTGGCTTCAATTTAAATTCTTTTAATTGAACTAGAATATAAGCGACAATTTGACCTTTATTATGAATTGTTACCTGCCCTCCCCTATCAGTATTGATTACAGTAAATCCTTTATTTTCTAGTTCATCATCTGTAATTAAAATGTCTTTTTCAGTACCCTTTGTTCCAATCGTGATCGTTTTATTATGCTCAAGAAAAATCATATGGTTTTCATATTTACTAATATGACTAACCAGATTTTTTTGAAAATTTACACCAAAAGAATAATCTACTAATCCTAGCTCATGAACTTTTACTTTGTGTTTATTTTGGGTTGACATAATATTTTTTTTTAATAAATTTAATAACAATGTTAAATAAATTCACATATTATCTTACTATAGTGCCTTTTATCTCTATCATGATTTTGGCATGCGGTAGTGATGCAAATGAGTCTGGAGAAGTTTCAATGGCCAATGATAAGACTGATACAACTAAAGAATATTACGCATTCATTGAACTAGAAGATCAAAATGGCGATGCTATGGGGGTTGTAAAAATAAAACTGCATGCAGATAAAACCCCTAAAACTGTTCAAAATTTCATTGATTTAAGTAAATCAGGTTTTTATGACGGAGTTATATTCCATAGGGTTATTCCTGGGTTTATGGCACAAAGTGGCGATCCTGATGGCACAGGTACTGGCGGACCAGGATATACTTTTGAAGATGAATTTCATCCTTCATTAACTCATGATTCTGCAGGAATTTTGTCCATGGCAAATAGAGGTCCTAATACCAACGGAAGTCAGTTTTTTATTACTTATGCTCCTACTCCTCACCTAGATAATGCGCACTCAGTATTTGGAAAGGTAGTTGAAGGAATGGAATTAATTGAAGCTATACCTGCTAGAGATCCATCTATGATAAGTGGTCCGGCAGTTAAAATGGTTGGAATAGAAATTAGAGAAAACTAAACAGCTTCTCTAGCAGTAAGTGATTTAACTGGAAACTCTAATTGTTCTTCACTGCAATTAACAAAGAATAATTTTCCATCGTAACCTATAGATGATTCATTCTGAATTATTGAAGATTCTGATATTGGCCTCCCGTTTAACCTAATTGTTGACTGTGTTTTATCAGATACTTTTACAATTATGTGTGACCTGTAAAACTGTAAATTTATACCTTCCAAATTATGTTTTTTTAGCTCACCTGAAAGAAGTTTATTTTTATATAAAACCTTCATAATTAAATTTCTTTTTATTGTTGAAAAATCAACAACAAAGTCTCTCTCTGAATTCAATAAAAATCCATGAGGCCTAGGTAAGCTCCTCCATTTTTTTAATAAATAAGTAGCAAGTCCGGCTAATATAATACCTAAAGCAAAAGTAAACCCTAAAATGATATTTCTTAGGTTAGATTTATCTTTGTATACTGATACCTGTTGCACTGGAGATTCATAATACTTACCAAAGAAATCCATTTGCAAATTAGAATTAATCTTAAAGTTGTCTCCGATATATTTTGCAGATGTAATAAAAAATTCATAATCTTGATCAAGACCAACTCTATTCTTTGCCACCAATGAAACTTCAACTGATTCTCCATTATTATCGTACAAAGATACATTTATATTTTCTTTAATTACTTCGTATGGTGTGCCATTAATCTCTACTTTAAGAAAGCCGACTAAATTTTCTAAATTTTCATAACCTATAAATTCGACATCGGAAATTAAGAATAGAGTAGGAAATTGCTGAGTCGTAATTAAGAATTCAACTGGATATGAAATAGAACTATTCTCCCACCCAATATTTACTATAGCTTTGTTTTCTCCGAGACTCGAATCTGCAGAAATTAAGGTAGTAAATACTCTATCTCCTGAGACTTTGTCTCCATTTTCTCCATTATCAGTCATGTCATAATATTGAATTACTCCAGAATTCCATCTCATTTCTAGCTGCACTCTCATAAATTTAGTCATAGAATTTTCTTTTGCATCAATTTTTATTTCTATAGGAACTACAGTTGAGCCTGGAATTATTTTCGGGCTTACCATTTCTACGACAGTTATGTCATCTCCTGTGTCAGCTTTTATTCCATCGATAAATATAAAATTTAATGACATCATAAAAGCCACAAAAATTAGTATATTTTTAAAATATTTCATATATATTCTCTAAGTTAATTTTTATTATGATCATTTAGACTACACACCTTAAAGTATGAATTTCTATAATTTATGGTTCAAAAATAAGTTTTTTTGGTCTAAACTGATCTTAATCGAGGGATAAATGAAAATTACAGAATTAAAAACTCACCTTTACGAATTTGAAAATAACCGTGTTGTTGGTGACGCAAATTCACCTGCCGGTAGAAAACTTCAATCAAGCTTGCTTATTGAGGTAGAAACTGATGAAGGAATAACTGGATATTCATCTTCCGGGGCCGCCGCAAAACCATTAGTGGAGTCTATGTTTAATAGGGCTGTAAAAGGTAAGGACCCTGCAAATGTAAAAGGCATAACAAAACAAATGATAGATTTTGCATTTAAAGGTGGTCATGGCGGAATGATTAATGAAGCTATTTCTTCATTAGATATAGCTTTATGGGACCTAAAAGCTAAGGCAAATAATGAACCTCTTTGGAAAACTTTAGGAGGCCTTAATCCAATGGCAAGGGCATACGCAAGTGGTCTTGATATTCCTATGAGCAATGAAAACTTAAAGAAGTGGTATGAAAAAATGGCTAGATGGGGATTTGATGGAGGAAAATTAAAAGTAGGCCTGAATCAAGATGATGATATTAAAAGAATAGGAATAATGAGGGATGCTTTAAAAGTTAACAGTGAAAACCCACTAATTATGATCGATTCAAACGAGTACTGGTCTCCTAAACAAGCAATAAGATTTATATCAGAAATAGAAGAAATTTTTGATCTTACTTGGGCGGAAGAACCTGCAAGAAGATGGGACTTTATAGGATTAAAAAAAGTATCGGATGGGATTAAGACTGCAGTTTGTGCTGGAGAAAATTTAAAGACTCTTGGAGACTTTTTGCCATATTTCCATCACAAATCTGCCGATGTAATTCAAGTAAGTTCAGGCATTGGAGGAATTACAACTGCTATGCAGCTTGCAGATGCAGCTTATGGATTTGAATTACCAATTACTCTCGGGGGATCTTTTGGTCATGTTCATGCTCATATGGCTCCATCCATTCCAAATTTTATGATAATGGAAATTACTCAAGAAGAGCCTGATCCTTGCATGACTTGGGACGTAACTTTTAAAAATGGTTATGCAATTCCAGGCAACAAACCTGGAATCGGAGTGGAAATTAATAGAGACGTTTTAGAAAATATCAAAGTTGAAAAAACTACACCAGGAACCCAATCAAGTCCTTTCGGGCGGAGACCTGGAGCTGGACTATATCAAGTTGCTCCAAGCAAAGAAGAAAGAGCTAACTCTGAAAGGCTAAATAAATGAAAATTACTGATTTCAAAATAACGTATTGGGAGGGAGAAGCTGAGCGAGCGATTGGAGATGCGAATGGCCCATATGGCAGTAAAAGGCTTCCTGGAAGTTTCTTGGAAATATATACAGACGAAAATATTACCGGATATTCTCTGATAGGAAATAGTTACGTTGAAAAAATATTCCCTATTTTAGAAGGAAAAGACCCGAGATCTGTAGTTGGAATCTGGAAAGAAATGAATGATCTAGTTTTTAAGGGCGGAAATGAAGGAGAAAGATGTGATGCGATCTCTGCTATTGATTTAGCATTATGGGACTTAAAGGCAAAGATTGCTGATCAGCCTTTATGGAAACTCTTGGGGTCATCTACCAATAGAGTTAAAGCTTACGCATCAGGAATCGATCTTAATTTAACAGACGATGAAATCTTTAAATTTTATTCTAGAATGGCCGATATGGGCATCGACGCTGGAAAGTTAAAGGTAGGGCTAGACCTAAAATCAGATGAAAAAAGACTTGGAATAATGAAGGAAGCTCTTTCTAAGACAAATGACAGGCCTCTTCTATGTATTGATAGCAATGAATATTGGTCGCCAAAACAAGCCATCAGATTTATAGGGAAACTAGAAGAAAAATTTGATATAACATGGGCGGAAGAGCCTGCAAGAAGATGGGATTATAACGGACTAAAAAAAGTATCAGACAATATAAAAGCTGCAGTTGCAACAGGTGAAAATATTAATGATTTAGCTGAGTTTATGCCTCTGATTGATAATGGCGCAGTGGACATAGTTGAAGTAGGAATGGGAACAACAGGACTTACTGGAGCTATGAAAGTTGCAAATATGGCATTTGCATATGAACTTCCTGTAGCAATGATGAATTGTCCAGGAAACACGATGTCTCATCTTGCCACTAACCTGCCTAATCATTTCATGATGGAAGTAGTTGATAATGGAAGAGAATTATTTTTTGATACAGATCATCATATTGAAGATGGCCAAATAATCATTGGAAATGAGCCAGGATTTGGAATTTCAGTTGATTTCGATAAATTAAATAACTTGAAAGTTGATAGTCACTCTACGCCAAAACATGAATCTTCTCCTTTTCCAAGAAGAGAAGGAGCTGGCCTAATAATCAAACCCTTTGAAGAGGGCAAATAATGTTTGAGTTGAATGGAAAAGTATGCCTTATTACCGGCGGAAGTAGAGGGCTTGGAGAATCTATGGCAATAACTTTTGCTAAATCTGGAGCAGAGGCTGTAGTTATCACTTATAATAGCGATGAAAATAAGGCCATAGAGGTATGTAAAAACATAGAAATTCACGGATCTAAATCTATGGCAATTCATCTAGAAGTCTCAAACACAGATTCAATAAAAAAAATGGTTTCTTCAGTTGAAAAAGAGTTTTCTAAGATCGATGTTTTAGTAAATAATGCCGGGATTAATAGGCAGGCTAAAATGGAAGATGTGACTGAAAAAGACTGGGACGACATAATGGCAGTAAATCTTAAAGGCCCTTTCTTTTGCTCTAGAGAAGTTTTTCCAATTATGAAAAAAAATGGAGGGGGAAGAATTATAAATATCGGCTCTGTATCAGGACTTTATGGAGGGCCAACAACTCCTCATTACGGAGCATCAAAAGCAGGGCTTCATTCAGTCACACAAAATTTAGCAAGATATGGAGCGGAACATAACATATTTGTAAATAGCATATCGCCTGGAATAATCGAAACTGATCTTACTAGAGAAGAGTTAAAATCTGGAGGTGGAGGCAAGGTAGTTGCTTTAACTCTTTTAAAAAGACCAGGAGTAGAAATGGATGTATCCTCAATTGCCCTGATGCTTGCTTCAAATGAACAAAATTATTTAACTGGTCAAATTATTTCTCCAAATGGAGGGTCTTACTTTACAGTTTAAAAGAGGTGAATTATGAAAATAACTGAAATAAAAACATACCCTTTAGCCTACGAAGGAAGAGAATCCCTATTTATAGAAGTGCTTACTGATAATGGATTAAAAGGTTTAGGCGAAGTTGGAGTAGCAAAAATGGGTAAGTCAGTAATTGCAGCAATTGAACATCTTGAACAAAGGCTTATCGGTGAAGATCCATGGGAATCTGAAAAACTTTGGCAAATAATGTTTAGAGGGAACTTTTTTCCGCCAGGAGTAATTTATTCTTCAGCTATAAGCGCGATAGATATTGCATTGTGGGATCTTAAAGGTAAATCAGTAAATATGCCTCTTTATAAATTGCTTGGTGGGCCAGTAAGAAATAAGGTTGTTTGCTATCCTCATACTCAAGGATCTACTACTCAAGAACTCGTAGATAACTCCAAAAGAGCTGTTGATGAAGGCTGGAAATTTGTTAGATGGGGTCAACCTGAAACTCATGGTGTTTTTGAAGAAGCAGAACTTTCAGAACAAATGCCCGGCAAATTAGAGCCTACAGAATCTGTAAGGTTAGCCACTGAACAAATGGCTCTTGTTAGAGAAGCTGTAGGGGAAGATATTGGATTATTATTGGATGTTCACACAAGACTAGATACTGCTCATGTAATTGATTTATGTGACAGACTCAAAGAATTCAGACCTTTCTTTATAGAAGATCCGCTTAGATCAGAAAGTCCTCACGCATATAGAAACCTTTCTAAACATGTATCACTCCCAATTGCAGCAGGAGAACAATGGTCTTCAAAATGGTTATTTAGGCAAGTAATCGAGGAAGATCTAATCAATTACGCGAGAATAGATTTGTGCATTGTAGGTGGAATTACTGAAGCTAAAAAGATAACAAATTGGGCAGAAACTCACTATATAGATATAGTGCCTCACAATCCTTTAGGAGCTGTAAGTGCTGCTGCTTGTGTTTCTTTATGTATGGCTTCTGCAAATGTTGGGGTTCAAGAAATGCCAAGAAGACCTGGCACCGAAGGAAATGACATATTTCCAGTACAAATTTCATGGGAAGATGGTTATGCATGGTGCAATGACCTTCCAGGGCTTGGAATTGAATTTGACTCAGAAGCAGCAGAGAAATATAGGACTACACCAGGTGGATTCCCTCCATATTTAACAAGAAATGATGGGGCATTTACTAACTGGTAAATCTAATTATAAGTTAATCCTCCATCAACTATAATATTCTCTCCAGTGATAAAAGAGGAATCTTCGTGGCTTGCTAAAAACAAAACTGCCTTAGCTATTTCCTCTGGCTTTCCTTGCCTTCTAAGTAGAGATGATTCTTGAAATTCTTTTAAGGTTTTTTCAACATCAGTTCCCATATGCTCTATATGCTTGAAGGTAGCTGAAGTGTGAATTGAACCTGGGCATACTGCATTCACTCTAATTCCAAATTCAGCTAAATCTACCGCTAGAGATCTGGTAAGCATCAAAACAGCGCCTTTGCTAGTGTTGTATGGAACAAATTTTGGACCAGCAATTATTGAGCTTACAGATGCCAAATTAACTACTGCCGACTTTCCAGATTTCTTTAGATGAGGAAGTGCTTCTTTAACGCATGTTGAATATCCAATTACATTTACTTTTAATATATCTTCCCATTGATCTTGAGATACATCTTCTACAGCTCCAAAGATAAATTTAGCAGCATTATTTACTAATATATCTATAGAGCCCAAAAATCCTAATGAATCTGAAATCATACTTTTTACTTGATTGGGATCTGAAATATCTGTTTTTATAAATACAGCCTCTCCCCCACTTTCATTAATACTTTTAGCAGTACTATTGCCTGATTCTTCATTAAAGTCTATACAGGCAACTTTTGCTCCATTTGAAGCTATTTCTTTTGCAATTGCCTCACCTATACCTTCTCCGGCACCTGTGACAACAGCTCCTAATTTATCTAGTTTTCCCATTGATTACCTCCAAATGATAAAATATGTTTAATTACATTCTAGTGAATTTTTATGATTTTTAAAAAGCCTTTAAAAGTAGAGAAAGATGAAAACAACAGGGTTCCACCTGGGCAAACTGTTACTAATAATTTTCCTGTACTTACAGATGGCCCTGCTCCAGACGTGGAAAAATCTGAATGGGTTTTCGAAATAAAGTACCAAAATGAACTCTTAAGATCTTTCAATTGGGAAGAGTTTAATAACCTAAAACAGGAGACAATTACTACAGATATTCATTGCGTAACAAGGTGGTCAAAACTAGATACGGTTTGGAATGGAGTATATGTAGAAGATCTTTTGGATGGATTAATTGATCCAGAAAAACATAAATTTGTTATGGCTTTTTGTTTTGGTGGATATACTACTAACCTTCCTCTAGAAGATTTGATGGATAAAAAAGGATCAGTTGTAACAACTTTTGATGGAAAAGATCTTGAAAAAGATCACGGGGGGCCTGCTAGGCTCCTTGTTCCTCATTTATATCTTTGGAAGTCAGCAAAATGGGTAAAAGGTCTTCATCTAGGCGAATCTGATAGGCCAGGATACTGGGAACAATATGGCTATCATATGTATGGGGACCCATGGAAAGAGCAAAGGTTTTGGAATGATTGATGCCTAATAGACTTCAGCATGAAAAAAGTGAATATCTTCTACAACATAAAGATAATCCAGTAGATTGGTACGCTTGGGGAGATGATGCTTTTAAGAAAGCAAAGGATGAAGATAAGCCAATTTTTTTAAGTATTGGATATTCTGCATGTCATTGGTGCCACGTAATGGAAGAAGAAAGCTTTGTAGATGATGAGATAGCTAATTTTTTAAATAAAAACTTTGTTTCTATAAAAGTTGATAGAGAAGAAAGACCAGACGTAGATTCTATATACATGACTAGTGTTCAAATAATTGCTGGTCATGGTGGCTGGCCGATGAGCTCTTTCTTGACTCCAGATGGTAAACCTTTTTTTGCGGGCACATATTTTCCAAAAGTTGCAAGGCAAGGAATGCCAGGTTTTTTGGAAGTTCTTCAAAAAATCACTCTTCTTTATGGAACCAAGAGAAATGACGTGGAAAAGTCCTCAAGTGAAATTACGGATGTACTAAAAAAACAATTTCAAAAGAGCGAAGAGGTAGTTGAAACCGAAGAAAGCCAAGTAAGACTTTATATTCAAAATCAATTAGAAAAAGAATTTGATGTAGATAATGCTGGCTTTAATAAGGCTCCAAAATTTCCTCAACCAATTTTGCATGAATTTGTACTTAATCAATGGAGCAAAAATAAAGATGAATCATTTCTTAAATTAACTACAGATACACTCGATGCAATGGAAATGGGAGGAATACATGATCAAGTAGGCGGAGGGTTTCATAGGTATTCTGTAGATGAAAAATGGCTAGTTCCTCATTTTGAAAAAATGCTTTATGACAATGCATCTTTAGCATATTTATATTTAAATGCTTTCAGAATTACAAAAAATGAAAAATATAAAAAGACTGTCGAAAAAACTTTGGACTACTTATCTAAAGAAATGATATCTAATGAAGGCGGTGTTTATGCAGCTCAAGATGCTGACAGTGAAGGCGTGGAAGGTAAGTTTTTTGTTTGGGATAAAGAGGAAATAGAAAAAATTCTAAACAGTGAAGAGGCAGATAAAATTATAAAATATTTTAATGTAACTCATGAAGGTAATTTCGAAGGTAAAAACATACTTAACAAATCAAAGGATATTCCTTCTCAAGATGAGTTATTAGTTGAAACTGCCCTATCGAAATTATACGAAGTGAGATCAAAAAGAATTGCTCCAAATACAGATAGAAAAATAATAACTTCATGGAACTCTTTGGCAATAAAAGTATTCGCAAAAGCAAGTGTAATTTTTGAAAACAAAAATTATTTAAACACAGCAATTAAAGCGACAGAAAATATACTAAAAAATAATACCTTAAATGGAAAAATACAAAGAGTTTCATATGAAGGAAATCCTTCAGAAATTCATGGAATGCTTGAAGATTATTCTTTCTTTATTCAGTCTTTAATAGAACTTAATGAATCTACTGGTAATAACAAATGGATAGATTATGCAATTGAATATACAGATCAAATGATTAATGAATTTTGGTCTGAAGAAGATAAAATGTTTTATGATTCTGGAATTTCGAGTACGGATACATTAGTCAGGGCAAGTACTTCTCAAGATAACATTACTGCTTCAGGAATATCAGTAGCATGCGAAGTATTAATTAAATTATCAAAAATACTTAATGAAAAACGATATGAAAAAATTGTTGATAATCAAATAGAAAGCGCTAGCACAGAAATTACTAAATTTCCTGCAGCACACTGTAATTGGGCAAAATTACTTGGAGAAAATACTTATAATGATCAGTTAGTTTTAGCAGGTAAAGATTTAAATGAGTTTATTACTATTTCAAATTCCACATATAACCCTAATTTAGTATTTGGCTTTAATAATGATGATAATGAATATTTCATAAATAAAGGTAAGAAAATGATTAACGGCAAGCCAACTGCCTACATATGTAAAAATTATACCTGCAAAGAACCTTTAAATAGTATTGAAAATTTATCCACTAACCTAATCGATTTATAAAAATGGGATACGTATATTTATTTTTTGCAATAGCATTTGAAGTTACCGGAACTTTAATGTTGCCTATTTCTAAAAACTTCACCAGGCCTATTCCAAGCATAATAATTATTGTCCTTTATATTCTTTCTACTTATTTAATGACATTTACTCTTGATTATTTTCCACTTGGAATCGTATATGCAATTTGGTCAGCATTAGGAATTGCAACAGTAGCAATTATGAGCTACTTCTTATACTCACAAAGTCTTCAATGGCAAGCAATTGCTGGGTTGGTACTTGTAATTTTCGGAGTAATTTTAATTAATTTTTATTCTTCATCTCCAAAAAATGATGATGAAGAAGCAAAGCCTCGAGATTCTTTTATGGAAATGTCAGATCTTAATAAAAAAGATTAAATATATTATTAAAGACTTACTACAAATCTTCCCTTTTGTTTTTCTAATGTTGCTTCAGGTACATCATGAAGGCTCTTCCCTTCATGCCTATTCTCTATAATTATTGAAAAAATTCTGTAGTTATATTTTTTGGCTAGGTTAAAATATGGCTTCATTTCCCATAATTCAGTAAAAGTATTGTGAACAAATATCTTTTTTTTCTCAGATTTCATGGCATCTTCTACAGTATCTTTACATTTTTTATGGCAATCGTTAAGTCTGTATAAATCAAAATCATAGTTTCCCTCACTATCAACCATAAAATCATCTGCAGCCACCACAATGTCATTCTTTGAACTTAATAAATTAGAAATAGTAGTTTTTCCGCTTCCAGAAATACCTCTAACTAAAATTATATCTCCTGGATATTTTTTTACTTCTTCTTTCATAAATACTCCTTCAAATTTTATAAATAATTTGGATTATGCTTTAATTTTTTCTGTAATTTTATACCCGGTTTCATCAGCTGTAATCTCCCAAGTCTTACCTAATCCTTTAACTGACACTATATTTTCGATAGGGATTTTTCTATAACCTTTAGCGTTCATATCGTAAAGTGTGATTAAGTCATGATTATTCTTATCATGCTTTAGGCTATCTCCCTTTGCACTCTTACCTACTCCAGAGCGAAATACCCCTTCTCTCAGCTCTCCTGTGCTTCTTTTATAAAAACTAAGACCAACAACCTTGCCTTTATTTGCAACATTTAAAATTAATTCCTTAATATCCTTTTTTTTCTTAGGTACTAATTGATTATTATTATTTGAAAATAAATCATTAGCAGCCACTTTATAGTCTTGATACTCTTTCTTTATCCATTTCCTATAGGACTGCTCTTTTAATTCATGTTGATATCTATCTTCTAGTAACAATAAATAAATCTTTTTCTTTAAATCGCATCCAACATTATCATCCCCAACATTAATATAACTAGAAGATACTTCTCTTAAAATCATAAGTTCGTCATATGAAACTTCTATCAAAGCCTCCTCTAGGTTATTTTCAGGGTTTAAACCAAATAGTATTGCAAAACCTATCTTTTCTAATAATTCACATGTTGCAGGGACTCCCGCTTGCCCGGCTATACCTCTATGTGTGGTATAACCAGAAAAACTTGATGAATTTATAATTACTGTCAATTGATCATCCAGCACCATGCTTTCCTTTAATGAAAGAGATAGAATTTTTGTTTTCTCTCTGGTTTTAGAATCTTCCTCATCCATACTTTTCATATAAATTGATTTGTCATTCATATTCCTATCTACCTATTACCTTTCTTACTAAAAAAATGTTAAATAAAATTAAAATAATTGCAGGAAAAATCCCCTGCACAAAAAACGATATTAATGCGCCTAATATAAAGAATTCGACGATACCCTTAAAACTTTTTCTCGATGGATTATCTTTATATGTTTCTATCGACTTAGCTGCCTGACTTATTGGCCCCATACTCTCCTTGGCCATTTCTGGATATACAGAGTATTCCTTTTTCCATAATCTTTCTGGGCAAACTCTCTTAAAATTCATATAAAAATATTTATGATGTGGATAATTCTTTGGTAAACCATTTTCAACCCAATAATTATCTTTTCCAGTTCTATATGCATCTTCATCGATAGCAGTAACTGCATGAGATAATTCATGGCATACGGTATGAATTATTTCATTCTTAAATGAGTCAGTTATTTTAGTCCAAGCCTGATTATCTTTTCTTAGAAAGTCTCTATTTTCCTTAGAGCCAACACCTATATTTATTCTTTTTTTCTTTCCCTCATAAGAGCCATTCCAAGTTGTAGTTATTCTAAAATTTAATTTACTTACTTTCTCCCATTCATGATTTGTAAGCCATGCATGACCTATTGCATCTATAAGCCACCTATCCTTATGAGCTAATCCTGTAAAATTGATTCTGTTTCCTCTCATGGTAATGAAAGGAGATTTTTTAAAAATTGTTGTCAAAGTTAACCTTTTTCATCTTTCAGTTCTTCTGAGATATTTTGAGAATTGTTTCTAAAATTAAAAAATTTTCGCTCTTCTGGGGTAAAAGAAAGATTTATAATTTCTTCACTTTTAAACCCCAAAGAGAGCAGTAACTTAAAGTCTTCA
>MDTG01021274.1_pt1 | contig 23340 bp, 17 predicted proteins | sample 811421 | NCBI WGS metagenome assembly MDTG01 (sample SAMN05326645, study PRJNA326480) | marine metagenome | isolation source: seawater | place: Pacific Ocean: South East | collected 2011
CCCTCGAGCGGCGTTCCGCCTTCTTTCCGCCAGGCGGCACTCTGGCGGAACTCCGGTGGCCCAAAACGATCTCCGCACGATCTCCTTTTAGATTCCCTTTAGATTCCCTTTCCACGTGGTCCTAAGTTTTCCGGCGCCAAGCGCCTGAGCCAATCGTACCATTTGTCCCAAATCCGGCCGGAAATCCACCTCCGCGTACGCCCCCACCTGCGGTTCTTCCGACGGTTCTATTCAGCCGGCCGACAACCGCAGTAGTCGCGAGCGCGTTACGCGAGCGGTACGCTCTCTCCCGGCCGCTCGGCGACGTCGAAATTCTAAAATTGGGGTTGAGCTTGGTGTGCTGCTGCCGAGATTCGGACGAGACGTCAAGCAGTAGCCGTCTAAGTGTTACATAGTTAAGTTTGGCCGCGACGATGTTCACCTCACTGCGGATGATAGTTAGAGGACGGGAAGGGTTTGGTTCCCATCGGCGCCGGGTCGAATGGCGAGCTGTAGGCTTAGCACATACGGCGCCACGGCACGTTTGACCACTCGCGACGCTGACAAAGCCGCTTTGGAGTTCCTCGTAGTCGAATGCCGTGAGCAGCAGCAAGCGTAGAGGTGGGTTGCCTGGCGCCGTGGTATTCAGCCATCATGTCAGAGGAGAACGATTCAGACGACTCGTACATGGACAGCGATGATGAGAAGGATGCCAACACGCTGCCGATGGAATTTGATTACGACAGCGACAGCAATGAGGACTCCAGAACCACAATCCATGCGCTTTCCGACATTCAAAGCGAGTTAGACGAATGCGCGAGCAACGGCGTGATGAAAGAAGGCACGTACATTCGCGTCTCAAAAAAGCTGAAGGATATCGTCGACAGAGATGACACGCGGGCGTACATTGATTATTATCTGGCTATGGTGGACCAAGACACTTCCAGAATCGAAACTTATGTCAAAGACATCAACCCTCTGGATGTCAAGATCATCTCAGCCGTCGTCAAAATGGCGCTCAGAGAGAAGCTCAGCAGCAATTGGTGGAGTTGTGCCTTAAACACATACGTGCGGATGATTTTCCCTCCCTTGGATGTCGGAGTGAATGTCCAGGAACGCGCTCGGGCATTCCTCAAGTTGGCTACAATTCCCAGCTGCGACTTCAAGTTCCTGCTTATGGCCCAATGCAATCAAATGTTTCGAACTAACGGGTGCTTTGTTTGCTACTTCGAGAAAAGCGGCGTAGACAAGTCTATCATCGAGGAGATCCTCATCAAGTCGCCCCTTCTCTATGTCAATGTGCACAACTGCAAGAAAAAACACGTGCACGTCATCGACACGCCGCATTTCAAGAAGTTGGCATGTGCTGGTGCGTGCCGATGCAACTGGGCGTTGCCGAGATTCGGACGAGCCGTCGGGCAGCGGCCGTCTGAGTGTCACACACTTAAGTTTGGCCGCGACGATGTTCACCTCACTGCGGATGATAGTTCGAGGACGGGAAGGGTTCGGTTCCCACCGGCGCAGGGTTGAATGGCGGGCTGTAGGCTTAGCACATACGGTGCCACGACATGTTTGACCACTCGCGACGCTGACAAAGCCGCTTTGGAGTTCCTCGTAGTACTGAAATCCGTCGCACTTTGACAGCATCAGATACTCCATCGACATAGTGACACCTGATGCTTTGTGCATTCACTGCAAGTCGATGTCACATGCAAGCAGGGTTGCATTGACATATGGACATGTCGTTGGTGATGCAAGCATCTCAGTCGGCATCAAACGCCATGGCATTTATACAGTTACTAGGGGAACGGCAAAGGGGTGGATTTTTCAGCCCGTAGAGCGCAAATAATTTCAGACACATTGAGCATTTTTTGGTAGTTTGTCCGTGTCATTCGCTAACTAAGATATGGCATCCATTCCCGATAGAAAGCAGACCAGAAGCCCTGCCGCTAACCCACCCGGGAGTCGGCTCACTTCATCCACCGCAAGTCACTCGACACCCCGGCACACGACCCCCACACACAGCAATCATGCAAGGCCAGGACATGCAGCGTGCCCGGGACCTCCCGGCCCCTCGTACCATCGCGCCCTCCCGTGAGGACGTGCTCTCCAACCTTTCCTTCTTCTTTGGCGACCCTGCCGTCCCCGAGAAGCTCCGCGACTACTCGGAGCACCACGCGATGACCTTCCACTTTCCGGGTAAGCAACGCTTGAGGACAAACACCGATTCTCGTGCGATTTCCCAACCTTAGACTAACGCATTGATCTGTCACGTCTGCGCAGACGCGTACTACGGACAGAACACCAAGATCCGCGAGACGCTCAACAACCTCATCCTCAAGGTATGTGCATCACGAGCATCTACAGCAATTGCATGAATGCCTAACTGGCAAATTCTCACATTTTGTGTACCGACTGTTCCTGCTCGCAGTCTCCCCAGGAGTGGCACACCCAGGTCGCCCTCCCCTTTGTCAAGATAGTGGGCACGACTGTGGAATGTAAGTTTTGCCACCTTTTTACGCGGGACCATCCCACAACATTGGTTCCTAATGCTTACGGCTTGTTTTGCTCTTGTGAACAGGGGACGAGATACGCTTCGATGTTCGTCTGCTCCAGCGTGTTCCGGTATGTGCTGTTTCCAAAACGCCTTGCATTCAATTCTATCCTATTGTAAGCACTTGTCTCACACGGTTCTTTTCGTTGTTGTGCGCAGTACGAGGGCATCTCTCGTATGTCGACCAGCCTGCGCAGGCGTCACCGCGACCGCGTCGTGCGCCGTGGCATCGGCCTCACCATCGGTTAGTGACGCCCACTTGAACAACAAGAAAGGTTTTACTCTTTGCTTCTTTGCTTACACCTTGTTTTTCGCACTTTTCGTGTTCGCAGAGTCCGACTTCTACGCCACGGAGGCCGGCCGCGCCCACTTCGCCGACCAGCTTACGGTAAGCCAACGCACATAAACAAAGCCCATTGTGTCCACCCAAGTCATGAATGTTGTACACTAAGCTCTCGTGGTTGCCTGTATGTTCCACAGTCGATCCGCTACTGCGTCCAGGAGACCTGCAACTGTAAGTTTTTGCCGTTCAAACCCTACCATAACAGACGTTTTGTCGAGGCATTCATTTCTGACGCATATACGTTTTTGTGTTGTGCGCAGTCGACGCAATCTTCGCGTACCTCACCTGGTATGCCCGCTATCCTCGAACCCATGGCCTGATGGAATCACAATGGATATGCTTCCGGACAAGTAGATACTTCAATCTGGCAATGATGACATGGTCCGGAGCCGAAAGGCAATGATGGACATCTGAGCCACCACCGAGAGAGCACACCCCTCTGCCACTACTCTAAGCCTTGTTGTGTTGTTTCTAACGCGTGCACTTGCTTTGTGCTATTTGCCATCGTCTACTTTGAAATCTTTTTCATCATTCAGTGGAAACTACGACTTCCGCTGTAAGTGCCTCTCCGTGCATTCGAGTCCGTTCCCTGTGTTGCATTTCGATGCTGACGTTGAGCTTGCTTTTCTTGCTGTACAGACGACATCCAGAAGGGCCTCCGCCCCAAGCGCTCGGTCCGCACCGCCATGGCCAACGAAATAAACATGTACGCGATCGTTCAGAAGGACCAGATGGGTCTCGACAAGGCGATCGAGGAGGTCAAGTACCGCATGTCGCGCTACTCGGTCACGTGAGTGTTGCCGTTTCAGCCCATTTCATAGCCTTGTCGGTCTGCCTGCCATCATGCTCACAACGCCACATGCTTTGCGTTTCGCAGGCCGAACATGCTGATCATCCCACCACAGATGTCGCTCTACATGGCGCTCGCCCCGGAGGCGAAGCTGACCTACCAGCTCGCGGGCCCGGCGGGCCAGGCCGCTTTTAACTCGGGCGTGCAGGGCTTCGAGGCGCAGTCGTTCCGCGGCCTGGGCGTTTTCTCTTCCACGCCGTACGAAGTTTCCGATGGTGCGCGCTATCCCAGCCCTGACACTACCCCTTCCCATATACACAAACACACAGAAGCTTGTCGGAGCGTTTTTGCAATGCAAGAAGAAGTGGAATGGCGATTTGTACCAGGCAACAAGTTGATACAGGTTTCCAGCAATGGTGATGTTGCCACATGGGAAACAAGAAATAGACGATGGTCACCTGCTTTCAAACCGACTCCAAGCAAACAGGGTTACGCTTACTTTGTCCACCAGGGCAAAAGGCACCCCGTTCATCAACTGGTAGCTCTTGCATTCATTGGGCCGCCACCGAGCAAGCACCATTCTGTTGATCACATTGCAAAGTACAATGGCGACTTTGTGAGAGAAAGGAGCGACAACCGAGTATCAAATCTTAGATACGCCAGCCTCGAAGAACAACGCGCAAATCAAGTCAAAGCTAGAGCAAGAGTTGATGCACGACCAGTGTTTGTCTGGAGGATTACAGATGGGGAACACACGGCAACGCGATTTGATGGAGTTGGCGAAGCAGCATCAGCGTTGTCTCTTGATACTGGAAATTTGTACACCGTCGCATCGGGAAAGCGGCGGTCAATTAAAGGATATTGTGCCAAGTTTGAGGCTGAGTTGACCACCGCTTTGGTATCGGAAGATGAACAATTTCGACTTGTACAAGGCTTTCGCGTGTCTCAATATGGACGATACAAAACGTCTCGATCTGAGCGCATCATTACACCCATGCCAGGAAAGGGTGCAGTATACGCCACCGTTGGCACAAATGTGCTTTTCCATCGTCTAGTCGCCGAAGCATGGCCTGATATTGTTGGGGTGCAACCCTCAGAGTATCACAATATTGATCATGTTGACCAAGACGTGACCAACAACAACGCCTCCAATTTGAGGTGGTCAACACAAAGCGACCAATTGAAGAACCAGACACGCAAGCAGACACACGAAACGTCTTCTGTAAGGAAGATGGCAGTGGATGTTCTGTGTCCAGGGCACGATTGGAAGATGTTTGGTTCTATGCATGACGCTGCTAGATTCATGTCAAATGAACTTGGGTACAAAATCAAGGACAGTAGCATATCAAGGGCACTCAACGAGCAGCCTCTGTGCTACACATTCAAAAGGAGACGAGCAAAGGGGTGGAAAATACGACTTTCAAAGCGCGATGATGACAAGCTTCAATACACACAACAATGTACACCACGCAACTCTTTGATCTAACTTGTATGCTTTGCTATGAATCGCAGACCAGGACAGCGTGCAGATGCTGCAGCGCTCGACGCAGATCGGCGAGTTCTACCGCATGTCGCCCCCGGCCGTCTACGACAGCACTAAGCCGCTTCCGACTTCGTACATGGACATCATGTAAGCTGCACACACTCCGCTTGCCTTGTCTCACACAACTCCGTGTTGCCACACCATTTCGTCTGACCCACACACGCGCCTTCTGCTCCACAGGATCTACGACGAGGAGTCGGACCGCCACGTGCACATCCCCTTCCTCCAGGCCCTCTATGCCACGTGCTACGGCCACTCCAACGGCCCCGAGGGCGATCTGTTCAACCTCGAGAACATCACTACCACGGACGGCGCAAAGTTCCAAGCGCACCGGGCTGTTGCCGATGCTGGGTCTCTCCTCGTCAGCTCGCCAGCGGAGATGGGTGGTACTGCCGCTGGCGTGCCTGCCGCTGGCGTGCCTGCCGACGCTGCTGCGTTCCGCGCCCTTGGCACTGCCATCCGCACTGCCGCCGCCGGCGCGGCAAAGACCGCCGCGTGCTTGGCTGCCGCAAAGGCGATTGCGGCCACGGTGCTCAGCGGCGTTTGGTGCCCGGTCGAGATTGTCATCGCGCGTCCCTTCATCGAGCACCTGATGCTTTCGGCCATCGTCACGGTTTCGGGCCGTGACACCGGCGCGACGCTGTTCGGCCCTGCGGGTACGCTTTTGCACGCCATCAGTGCCCTTTCATCGTTTCACTTTCGCACACACACACATTGAGAAACTATCTGGTTAGCCTTTAGCGTAGTGCTGACGCGTTCGTGTTTCTCTGTTCCTGTTCTCAGACATGCAGATCAGCGCCAACACCTCCGTGAAGACCATCGAGGGCCACGTAAGCAGCCTTGCCCTGAGAACACTCTGCATCGCGCCTTGTCTCCCATTGTTTGCTGACATTTCCCGCTTCCGTTTTTCCTCCGCAGTATACCTGTCACACCAAGTCGGTCATCACCAAGCCCCAGAACGTCTACGTCATGCGCGACATCATGTGCTCCGGCTACGTTGCGGGTGGCAACACCAAGTTCTTCGGTGCGCCCAAGACTGGCTTTGGGGGCATTATGGACTCCGAGGTTGTTCGCCTCGCCATCGAGAAGCGTCTCTCGTTCCAGGACGACGCGTCTGGCGACTACGACTCCATGATCGCCTTCTGCGCGCCCTACGGCGACGGTGCCAAGCGCGACCAGGTGATTAGCATCTCGGAGCGCCTCCTCCCGTGGGAGGTCAACAAGAGCCCGACCAACAAGGAGTACTTCCCGGGAGGCAACGCCAACTTCGAAGCCGTGAAGACCGTGCTCTCGCTCGACACGATCCACTTTGGCGAGGACGTCCGTGCCGCCGAGAACATGGAGTTCATTTCACAGGGCAGCATGAACAACTCGCTCTGCTTCGTCGGCCCGCACCGCAAGTACAACCCCTTCTCCAACCAGTACCACGAGCTGGTTCCCGGCCAGGGCCACTTTGGCCCGGACGCCATCCCGGGAGACGTGAGTTTGATATCCGAATCGAACCCCGCACGCACGACTCTCAGTCTCGTCGGTTGCTTGTTATGAACCGCGCTGTGTGCTCTGCTTTCTCCCGCAGGCGCGTTGGCGTCGCGGCGAAGCCGTCTCGCTCAAGGCGGCTCGCGACAACATGGTCTCTCTCGAGGCGGCTGCGCACGCGCAGATGTTCATGACCAAGCGCCCGTAAGACGACGTTCTACCCGACGGAGCGGCGGTATTAGCGCCAGACGGAAGGCCGTCGGCAGCTTGGCCGTTCGCGACCACGCACGCACGAGCACCACCTCACCTCCACCTTCCTCCTAACAAACACTGATGCGCTCCTACGGGTGCAATGGAGCGCATGTGTATGAGCATCGGGCAGTTTGGGCGGGCCGTGTGATGACGCAAGAGCGGTACGGGAAAGCTACGACAAGTTAGAGAGAGAGAACACACGGGTCGTAGGGGTTGTATGCCTATTGGCAAGTGCTTGTTGAAAAAAATTCACCGTTTTTGACTTAATGACGCCGTTTTTAAGTTTAATGTCGCAGTTTACCCCGTTGTGCGCTGCACGACCAGTCTTGCCCCGTGTCCCTCGAAACGCCTGCGGACCAAGTCGATGTACTCGCCGTTGATTTCTGCCCCCACGATCACGCGACTCAGCTTTGCGGCCGCCAGCATCTCAGAGCCCGAACCGGCAAACGGAACAAAAACGTGGTCTCCCTTGCTCGAGTGCAGCTTTACTAGATGTACGCATAGACCCAGGGGCTTCATGCTTGGATGGAAGCCGTACGCGCGCTCCTTGCTCCGACTGTTCTCTCGGGAAAGGTCCAAGAAGGAACGCGGTGGGCGTCCACGGTCCAATGATTGGTCAGACACGCGTCCTTTGCCCTTTGAAAGTGCAACTGCACGCTCGTCGTCGCGGTAGTGTTCCACACCGTCGCACGCATTAAAGGTTCTTTCACCACCAACCTTTTCAAACCAGAGCAGTAGTTCGTGCTGCACCGCGTACTTCTTCATGCTCGACACTCTCGATCCACCACCCTGGTTGTACACCCAGCTCAGTTGCTGCACCAGGCGGACGCTCTGTCCAAACTCGTCTTCCAGCATGACCGACAGTCTGGCGATCCAGTTGCGCTCGGGTGACCCGTAGATTAGAAGCGCGCCACCGGGCCGTAATACACGCACCGCCTCGCGCATCCAGTTCCTGGAAAATGCTACGTAGTCTTGAACCACGTTCCACTCGGCGGATACCACTCCCTCGTACGGTGGATCTGCGAGCACCAGCGCGCACTGGTCGTCCGGCATGCGCTTCATTACATCGACACAGCTTTCGCCGTGCAGCGTTGCTGCCGGACGCTGAAGGCGTGCCACCTTTGTCGGGCGCGCATCCACGTCGTTCATTTGCACTCGGTCGCACACAAGAGCGCGCCTGCCACTCGAAAGCAACTGCATAGCGGTAATGCTGCATCGATAATCCTTAAGAATGAACGACGTATCAAAGAGCGCCCTTTGGCATGCTGCCCAGCCTCGCGTCGCTGAGCCTGCACGGGTGCAGCGGCCGCGACGGCTGCGGCCGCCGGCCGCGCGCGGCGGTCGGCGTGCCTCTGGCCGAATACGAGGCCGACAACTCTGCAGAGTGCACTGTGTGCATGGAACCGCTCGACGCCCAGAGCACAAGCTACCCCTGGACGGGCGACGGCATCGCGACCCAGGCGTGCAGCGAGGGACACGTGTTTCACTGGGCCTGCTTGGCTCTTACGTACGTGGCAGCAGCGGACATGCGCGTCAAAGCTCGGTGCCCCGAGTGCCGGAGGCCCATGCTTGACAACGTACAAGATGTTGCTCTTTTCAACAGCATGGACGCTCCCGAGAATCCCTATCGTCCATCCGCTCTCGAGTTCTGGGAGTACGCACAGTACGAGGCACGCATGGCGAAGGATGCGGCCTCTCAGAGCACGCTCCAGAGCACGCACCCAGCCGCGGTGCTGGCGTACGGCCGACTGATCCAATATGAATTTTATCAGCCTAACGATCTTGCAGACTTCATCCGGGACCAAGACTACCTAAACGAGACCGGTGTCGCTCGATACGCCCAACAGTTACTCGACAAGATGGACAAGGTGGCATACATGCGCGAGGCTGCGCAAAACCCCTACATGCCTGACTGGCTGCGCGATGCGCTTACGGCTGTTGCGGACAGCGCAATGCGTGTTGTTTCAGCAATGGTGCAGGCGAGTCCTCGGCTTTCCGGAATGGTCGTGTACCATACAACGACATACAGACGGTACTTGCTTAACGATCGCGCCAAGCACTTCATAGAAAACCCCGTAGAGGACGAGTGGGACGATTCTAGGAGGGACGACGCTATGGAAGAAGACTCATCCGACAGCGAGGACGACCCCGATGCAGTCCCCGGCACGCCACCCGGTCCTGCCTCCCCTCGTTCCCCTCCGCGATACACGGGGCCAGTTGTGCCCGCAACTCCGGAGCCACCAGAACCCTCTCCCGCTCCGGAAGATCCACCTCCCACATACGTTGTTGTTCCAGAGACGCCTCCCGGTAGTCTCAGTCCTCCAGGGGGGCGACGCGAAAACAGCAGCCCATCGGCACCACGGCGGCGCAGATTTGCCAGCCTTTACCGGAACTAGGGACGGCGGTATGCAAGGACCCGCTCGGCTAACTACATGACGGAATACATTTCTTCGTAATTGTACTCCGCCAGAGTCGCCACGATACCGGCCATCTTGGGTCCCTTGAAAACATGGCACACTATCGCGCTGGGTGCCATCATTTGAGGGAGCGGCATTTTGACAATGGTGCCGTGGAGCTTGTAGTCCGGGCGACTCGTGTGGTACGGGACACTGGACTCGTAGACCATTTCAAAGTCGCGCACGTCGGTAGGCTGCTTGTACAAGTTGCCCCCCTGTAGCGCAAAAAAGACAAACTGATAGTCCATCTCTCCGCGCTTGTCCATCTCGCAAGCCTCCTTGATGAGCTCGTCGAGCGTACCTTCCGCGCAGTCGGACTCGGTGGAAAGGGCCTTGAGCTTGTCTCTGCCGTCGGTGGTGATTGTGTAGGCAACCTGGTCCTGTCCGGGCGTGTCCACCTGGTGAAAAGCGGAGAGCTCGTGCCTGAGGTTGTCCAGTTCGTCGTCTGGCGCCGACCTTCTGGCACGCCGCTTAGGTGGCTGGAAGGGGGCCACGACCCGGGCAGCACGCATAGCCCATTCCGTCGACCACGCTCTTAAATTGGTTTGTTAACGAAAAGTATGGTATTAACAGGTGTCACACACTTCGGCGCCGGATGCAGCACTCACCTCACGTGACTAGGGTCCACAGACTCCCGGATCAGTTCGTCTACCAAGGTTTCGACCCTCTCTACGCGCTCGGTTGGGTACGGCGGCATGGGTTCGCCGGCCGTGCGATAGGCGTCCAATCTGTCCGCGTACTCCACATACCACTTGGAGCTGCGCAACACAAGCATCATGATGTCGTTCTTAAGCTCCGCGTTTGCCTCCGACCTCAGCAGAGTCAGCTTGAGAGGGTCCAAGCCGATGAGCAAGAGCGCGCTTCTCTCAATCTCACACGGCGGCACCTCCATCACACGCGCCGGTGCCTCCTTCCCCACCCACTATCCCCTCGGCGTGCCATATCCCACTGGCCGCTGACGCGGCGGTGCAAAAGGCTAGAACCCGCACTCTGTGGTGGCGACTGCGCTCTATCGACATCTCGTCGACGATTAGTCCGTGTCGTCCATTGCATCGCAGTTGGCCGCAATCCTGGCCAGGTCGCGATCTTCTCCGGCGTACATCGGCTCCTGCTTATTCTTTGGCTTTCCCCAGCGAGCGTTCGCGTCGTCCTTTGCGCTCTGAAGCGCGGTCTTCTTGCCTTCCATGGCGTTGTAGCTCATCACGTCCGGACGCATCAGCTCGCGAATCTGCCAGTGGAGGCCAGAAGCATCCCCTCCCGCCAGCATCATGTTGTGCAGGCACTCCATCTTCGCCTTTACCTTTTTGTGCGTCTGGCCAAGCCCGTGGCTGACGACGCGGCGACGAACGCCGATGTCCCTTTCCTTCTTGGACTTCATGTCCTCCCTGGCTCGGTCGTAGTGGCTCTCTCTGAATCGCGTCTCGGCGCCCATGAGGACCTGCTTGTACAGGAGCTCCATCGTGTACCACGACACGGAATCGGCGGCATCCTGCGTTTCGGTGTGCCATCCCGGGTCGGGCTTGTAGCGCTGCCACGACTCCTGAGCGAGCGCAAACGTCCAGAACGGCGCACTTGCGGTGGCAAGCAGGTAGTTGTCGGGGGTATTCATGACTCCGACGACGGCCTTCATCGCCAGGTCCGACACGAGTTTGAACTGCATGTCGTCGGTGAGGAAGCCACAGTTGAATCCTGGCATTCCGTCTATCTTCAGCAGCTTGGACAGGTGCAGTATCTGGTTGATGCGAAGCTGTCCCCACCGCTCACAGCGCTGCGACGCGATTGGCCGTCGCACGCTGGAGAACGTGCTGTACTGGCTCATGAGCGCGCGAGACTGGCTGTTGATCTTCTTCAGCATGCCGATGTTGTCGCTGTCCTTCTTCTGTCTCTTGGCCACGTCGTCCTCACGGCGGATGAGATCCTCGTCGATTGGGAGCGCCGAAGATAGGAAGTGTGGCTTCTTCACCACGCCGCCGGCCGTCACCGTGACCTCGCTGGTAGACTTGAACGTGCGCACCGCAACGGGGCGCTTGGATGCCTTGTAAGCAGCACGCTGCGGTTGGGGCGTAGCAGCCGCCATGGGAAGGGTGGCCGTCGTCGGAAAGGCGGCGGTAGCACCCGCGCTGCCCTCGGCGCGCGGCACATCGGCAAGCGACGGAGGCAGCTCGAAAGCGGGAATGGAAGCGGGGCCTGTGCGGTCGTCCAAAAGCGGCACCATGGAAGGGCTGGACGTTGGCGAGTTTGTCGGCGAGTTGTACAAGAGGATGCTTGCAACATGATCTAGATATCTGTCGCCTTCCAGCGATTCATCTTTCATGCCTGGCTCGTCCTCGTGCCACGCGCGTTCCAAAAACGTAGGCGACATGGATCCGTCGTAGTACGGAGATCCGGCGCTACGACCCTGGAGTTCAGGCGCCACGACCAGACCCCCCTGGTCCGTGTCCGCCCCCTCCATATCCTCGTCGAGCTCTGGCAGTCGCATCACGTACCTTCCACTCATTCTTTATCTTTTGCGATAGCGCTCGTTTGCTGTCGACTCATATGGGCAAGCCCGATGTGGCGCCGGAACAATGTGGCGCCGGAACAACGTAGCGCCGGAACACTGTAGCGCCGGTCGTCAATGTTCACTAGTAGATAAGCAACGGGAGCCCACTACAAAGTAGAACGATACGTATTTGAGTGTGGTCCACATCTAGTCATGCGGGCCATGCGAAAATCCGTGCCGATCGAGGGGGTGAAAAATGACCGGGATGGCCACCCGTTGAAAGATGGAGAGGGCCCCTCGGGCTCGGGGTCGGGAGACCCCCTGGCTCCGCCGTCCAAGAAGATCAAGAAGCCAAAGCCACCCCAGGATGGGTCCAAGATTTTCACTGGCACGTTTACCGACGGCCGCATTGTATTCGGACCATGCAACCTGACACGCAACGTGTACGGTGACGGCGGGGAGGTAACCTCTACCGAATTCGTACAGGACTGGGTTGTGGTAGAGACGACTCGAGGCAGTGACAAGTTCTTTGGGCTTCAAGATAGGTCTGGCAACGCGTATCCCGTCTATGATGAGACTCAGTGGGCTTTAAAGACGCAGGCGGTGAGAGACGCCATGATTGCCAGGTACGTCGAGTACAACTTCAAATACTATCTCGACAAATTCGACGATCCCGACGATTCCGACGCGCTGCCAGCTGATCAACGGGATGCCGCAGTATTGTTTTGCAAAGAAGAAGCAAACCGCTTGCTGCCGCCCTTCCAGTACATACAGGATGACCGCAACCCCAGCAAGCGACTGCCCGTTATCGCGCATGGCAGAACAACACCTAAAGAACGGATGAAAATATTCAACCGCCTCAGTGACCAAGACCTGCGCAAGAAAGCTTACTCTTGGGAGCAGAGCCCGCTTCTGGTGAACGACCTGCAAAATGCAGAGGCAAGGTTCGATGAGATGTGGAGGAAGAAGGACCCCAACCTTGCGTTCCCTGACAGCGACGACATGTTTCCGGCAGCAGAGGTTGCTGCGATAACCGCTGCCATGAACCGCAACCCAAGTTGGCTTACGGGTGGAGAAGATTATGGTTATGGTTACCTTCAGGGATGGCGCTACTCGAGCGCCAAGAACGCAATCGTCGCGCGCGACGGCCCGGATGACGTAACCCCAACCGACGAGCGACGGGAAGGGTGGGAGCGCAGCCACGACGACGTACACGAGAAGATGCTGGAAGCGTACGTCGAAAAATGGTTTCCGCCAGAAAGCGAGTCCGTCGGAGAAAAAACCTTTCAGGAATGGAGAGCTGAAAGAGGCCTCGCAAATCCCATGGAAGAAGCCGCTCGAGTCATCCCCAAATTCAGCAAGAAGTGGGGTTACCAACTCATACCTTCTTCCTTCAAGCTGTTTCCATCGGAAGGGGAAAAGCCGTTGAAGGAGATGTACAGCCTGCAAGCGCCAGGCGTAGGAGAGCTGCTGAAACGCTACAAGATGCTCAGTGCTACTACAAAGGTTGCCGTGAATGGCAAGATCGAGTCCATCCCTCTCAACATTCCCATCGACATTCTGTGGACATCAGAAGACCCGCAAACCAAGTACGAAGAGTATCGAAAGGCAGCACGCGCGCCTTACAAGAAGACAAAGCCAGCAAAAGTCTCCAAGGAGAGGAAGCCTCGCAAAGACAAAAAGCCTCCCAAAGCGAAGAAAGAACCCATGGACGTCATGAAGGGCGTACCGCCAGAGTCGTACTTGAGAATGCGCCTTGAAGTGCTTGTGGATAGGCGCGCGCGAGAAAGTGAGCACAGGAAGGCGGTTGCGACTGCGAAGAAGACATACAAGGGAGAAGAGCTGGAGAAGGAGATGGCCGCTTTGCTCGAGAAGTACAACAAAGAGAATCGCGAAGCGATTGAGAGAGAGGAAGCCGAACTGGAAGCCAAGTGGAAGAGCAAGAAAAGCAACGAGGTTGACGTTAAGCTGTTGGAGGAGAATGAGGCACTGGCTCAGCTCACCGACGAGGAGAAGGTCTTCCTGCTGCGCAGCGGCTACTATTTGGAACTGAGAAGCTTCAAACAAGCACGACTCAAAGCGGCGGAGCTTGCCAAGAAAAAGGAGGAAGCTTCCGAGCCCGTGTCAGTCCCCTCCGATCCAATGGATCTTGATCCAGCAACCGACACCATTCCGCTTGCACCCGGCGAGCAAGGAGAGTCGCCGGACGTATCTGTATCGGACGTGGACCCAAAGTACAGCAACGAAGAGCGCGAGGAGATCCACTTTGTCTATCTCGACAGGCTGCGCGCCGTGCTAAAGGACAGCGAGGACATGAAGACTCTCTACGAGAAAGAGTTTAAAATGGTCGCTGGTCGACGCAAGGAAGCCGCTCTGGAGCAGTTTCAACGCGAGTCGATGCTCGACCCGGAACAGCGTCGCACAAACAGAGCCGCGCGGCGCAACGCGGCTGCCGAGAAATCAGCTGCGGCCAAAGAGCCCAAGGTTCCATACGCCGACCGCTCTTTCGAAGAGCGTATGAATCACGACAAGAGTCAGAGAACGAGAATCAGCACCATTTACCAAAACAGTGAAAAGGCTGCAGCAAAGCTCGAGACGTTTACAAAGTACGCCACAATGCTGAAAGATGACCTCCTGGCCAACAGCACAGAAGCGAAGGCAAAACGCGAGGAGGTGTACAAAGCCATGTACGAGGAACTGAATGAAAAAGTAAAGGGGAAGAAAAACAAGACGGCGTTCACCAGATTGATGGATATCGTGCTTCAGCAGACGCTTAAGCTTGAGTGGAAAGCCTACCTTGAGCAAATGCGCCTCAAAAACATGACGGAGGAGGAGAAGGCGGCAGAGCAAGAACTGGTGAAGCAAAAAGAACGCCGTAAGATATACGACGATCACGTCGCAAAGGGAGAAATCGAAGAAGCGATCAATATTTTGGACAAAGATCTGCAAGACGAGATCCGTAAGCTTACGGATGACAAGCTCGAGCAGCAGAGGTACATCATCGACCAGTACAAAGCCGAGTTGGATGAGGCAAGTGAGAACGGAGAGACCTTTGCGCTCTTTGACAAACTCGACTTTGCGGACCGTGTCATTGGCGACCTAGTCGAGATTGAGGCCGACACGACCATCGAAATCCGCCGAAACGCCACGAGAAACGTGCTTCTCAAAGCGCATCTGCGAAATAGCCCCGACGACATTGTAGAAAAAGATAAGCAGTCTGTGCTTGATCTCGGAACTCCTGCGAGTAAGAATGTAAGGACCGTCCTTCAGTTGCAGGGCGTGGCAAAAATCGTGGACGCAAACACAATTGTGCTGCTGAGAAACCAGGAGGAGAGGCAGGAGAAAGAAGCCGGCATTCGCGCTGAACGAACCAAAGCTCTCGAAGATATGTACGACAAGCTTTTAAAGGAAGCCGACTGCGTGGACACTAAGAGTCTCAGCGCACAGGATCAAGAAAACCTCAAGACTGCTGCCATGCGGGGAGTGGATGTGAAGGAAGACATCAAAAAAATTGAAAGCTTCAACGAAGAGCTTGCCGAGTCAAAGGAGAAGGCCGACTACTACGCCAACATTGCTGTCAAGCGCGACCGCGTGGTGTTGGCATTCCAAAGGTTTCTTGAATCGGTCCGTGACTACCGGTCCGTAAACGAGTCGGCAACGCTTGCGCCATTCTTTAACGGAGAACGAGGCGCCGAGCAGAAGCTCAAAAAGCAGCCAGACCCGCTTGTCGATGGGGTCCCTGGTGTCGATGCAATGGCGTCTGCGATTTTGGAAGGATCGTTTGCAAAGATGATCACCCCTTTAGCCGGAAAGAAGGAGAAGAAGAAGCTTGAAATCGGGGATTACATCGAGATGGCTTACGAGTGGAGAAGAGACCAAGCTGAGAAGATTTGGTATGCCAAGAAAACTCTGGACCCTTCCGATCCCGAGGACAGGAAGGATCTTGAGTTTTACAACAATGATGCAGTTGAGTACGACGATGGCGTGGACTATACCGACATCACCCAAGAGGCAAAGGCCAACCTGGACAACTTGCACAAGTCCCTTGCACCGGGCAAGCCCTTCAACGTTTGGTTGACCGAGATCAAAAAGGAGTTTGAAAATGAGCAGCGCGCAAACGCTACGGTTGGGATGCCCGAGTTGAAGATGAGCTTTGAGCACCTGGCCGACTTTGTAGTGGTGAAAAAGATTGGACATTACAAAGGCTCTCGCAAAGCGATCCTCGGCAACATGATGCAAGGAAAGCGCGCAAAAGCCGCAACCACGTACGAGCTCACGGGATTCCAAGGCAAGCACAAGAGTGCGCACCAGTCGTCCAGACTCGAGACGTTCATGAAGTCGAACGAAGCCGGCGAGTGGTACGTCCCTTACTACAACGAAGACGGTCAGGAGGTGGAAAAAAACGAAGAATGCGCAGCGTCCAAAATCACCGACGTCTTGCATTTCGTGCTGGACGACCTTGAAGGAGTACCCGACAACATGAGGCCACCAGAGAAGTACGCGTGGAAAAACCGCGGTCGTTACGAAGGAGAGATCGTCAACCGCGTCAGCTACTTCAAGCCGTGGGACGGAATGGATTCGACGGAAGCCGATGGTATTCAACAGGCGTGGGACATGGCTACCGCTGCACTTACTTTGAGCCGAACCGGGTTTAAGATCAGTGACATGGAGGAAACGGCAAAAGAAGGCGAAGATGCTACTACAATTCGAAAGAAGCTCAAGAGTTGGCTCGAGTACGACTTCTTCACGCTTCTGGATACAGAGGATTACATCGTGAACGTAAAGTTTCCGGACAGATTTGAGAAGCGTCCTGGAGACTCACCAGAGCAAAAGGTGGCAAAGCAAGAGGCGTATGAGCAATGGAGGGAGTTCCGTCTGTTTTTGGAACAACACTACAAGGGCTCGGGAGATGACGAGGACACGAGCGTCATTTCTACAAAGGCTGGGGATGCAGGCGGAGACGACTATGAGGAAGACACCGATGATTCGGACGACGATGAGGAGGAGGATGACGACGACGACGACGAGGAGGAAGACGACGACGAGGAAGACGACGAAATAGAAAAGGTCGAACCAAGAAAGGCCACCGATTTTGGAGAGTTTTCGGAGGGCGAGGAGTCTGGCGAGGAAGAAGAATACTGGAGCTCGACGCAGCCGTCTGGCCGAGGCTGCTCGCAGCGCCGAGCTAAGTCCAATCTCGGCAACGTCCCCGAAGGCGAGTCTGACGAAGAAGACGACGACTTTGAAGCAGGAGAGGATGACGACGACGATGACGACGACGATGACGACGAAGATGACGACGACGACGACGACGATGACGACGATGAGAGTGACGGCAAGGAGTACGACGACTCGGACTCGGAAGGCGGAGAGCCAATGGATGAGGATGCCGCTGGGGGTGCGCCTTCTGTCATCGACCGCGTCTCTCCGATCTCCGAGACACAAGAGGCGACCGAGCGGAACGACCCGCAGGACGATCCGCGCGAATGGTGGGGATACCAGTCAACCTGGTGGAAGAGGTGATTGCTCGCAATGGGACATGCTTTTGAGGCGCGACAGCCGGACTTCTACCCATCTGTCATAGTCGTTGTTGTCGCGATGAGGCTTTGCGTCGTTGTTTACAAACAAGGTAGACTCGAAACGCAGCTGGAACCGGTGAAAGTGTAGAATGTAAGTGTCGGGATCGTCGTACTTTAACAGGCCGCCGCTCGGACGGAACGCAATGGGTGTGTTGGGGGGGGCAACGAGTAGCATGCGAGTGCCTTTGACAAGTTCGCTGTTCTTTCCGAGTGCTATTCCAGCCTTGAGTGTCGGAAGAGTGGATAGCCTAAAAGCCTCGATTTCTTCTGTTTTCATGTCCACAAACACAGCGCTCGTGCGAAACCAAGTGCGTTGCGTGTGGAAGTTTTGCACGTGGTCCGCGACGCACCTTGCCAGTATCCACCCACCGCGCGTCCACGGGGCCTTCACCCCGATAAGGGCGGGGCGGTCGAGTATCGATCGCGTTGTTTTGCAACAAGAAACAAACATATGGCCACTTTTGGGACATTCTAGGCAGAGTACATCGTGCAAAGCACGCAGACAATCTGTGTGCAAACCCAATATCGTTACGGGTGGTACGATTCTCATGCGTCTACTCGCGACCGCTCCAAAGTCCCAGTACCCCCTCTCTCTCTTGTGTGTGCTTTTTGCCTACGCTTAGCGTATTGTGTAGGCGTCCTCCTCGAGGCTTGCACGCTTCTACTTGGTCTCGAACATACGCGCGTTGAGGTTGCCGTTTTGTGTGAAATTGACGTAGAACGCCAGGATCATAGCACAGCCGGCGCACACAAAGAGGTGGCACACCACCGCGGCGGTGTAGAAGTTGTCCGAGCTCATCGAGTAGGCGAGGTACGCGCAGCCCAGTGAGAGCTCAAACAGGACCAAGGTGAACAGGACGACCGAAGCCATCGTCGAGCTGAATTTCTCGTTCTGCTTGGCAAGCATCGAGTGGAGGATGACAACGACGAGGATCGCAAAGATGAACCAGCCGTACACGTTTCCGAGGGTCTTGGCCGCGTCGGTCACATCCGTCACTTTGTCCAGCTCGCTGTTGCCCCAAGTGAGGATCAGGATCATTGCAACAATCCACGTGATCGCGTGAAGCAGGGCCACGAGAGCACCGCCGCCCTTGACTCCACCGACGGACAAAACTGTGCTCTCGAGCTCGCCTGCCGGAAATGGTTCCGGAAGGATGCCATACTTGCCAATCTCGACCGTGTTTGGTGCGCTGCTCTTGGTCGCCATGCCGACTCGCTGCCTTGCCTTTCTACTATCTGTATGATACAGGTGATGGTTTATGCATGGAGGTGCGCAAACAAGAAGCCGCCACTGAGGCGCCGCCATACCAAAGCGCCGGACCATCGCGCACCCTCGGGCCGCTTGCATCCATCGAGGCATATTCCGGCGCCATGGTGGTTACGATGGGCCCTGGCCATTGTATGCGTCAGCATATGACAATATAGGCGTGGGTATGGTAAACGTGGTCGGCTCGATGCGGCCGTCCTCCGCTTTGACGGTCGCGGACACGGACCGGAGTGGTTGCTACGTAGCGCCGGAGAGCGCCGCCTACCGTGGCGCCGGTATGATTCGATCAATTTCAGCGCCGGCTCGATCTGGCGCCAAGTCCCCTCGACCTTCCTATCTCCTCGATCGCCGCGTGAGATTGTGCCTCTGCCAAGAAGACACCGATTCCGAACGCGGCATGCCGGTTCCATCGCATCTGCACCCACTCAAATGCGGCATCCCTGGCAAACTCTACTCGACATTTGATTACGCGACTCCAATTTGCGACAGCATGACGCGCTTGCATGACAGTGTCTACGGAAGCGGCATGCGTCGGATGGTACAGCAAGACGAGCGCCGCAGGCTCAAGGAGATTATGGCGTCTGGCGGTGCCGCCGGCTCGTCTGCCTTTGCAAATAACACGTTCTTCGATGGGTTGGACCCGGAGATCGACCAGTACTCGTCGTTCGTCGCGGCCGTGCGCCCGGCGCCGAGCAAGCCGGGCTGCCTCTGCACAAACTGTGGCAGCAACAAGGCTTCCGACATTTGCGTCGACGAAGCAGGGCACACCGTCTGTGAATCCTGCGGAGCACAGGGGTCCAAGTTCATCTACGGCACCGACTACAAGGAGACGAACGACACCGACACGTCGACTGCTCGAGCGGACGCGCCTCGTGGAGAGGACGACGACGTCAGCAGGCTGCGCGTCAAAAAGCCTGTGGCTCTTACCACCATTGCGGCCGACGCAAAGCGCAAGATGAAGCTTGGACATGCCCCAGAGATCGTTGCCTCGACCGCGGACAAGGAGGTCGCAGAGCTCAACAAAGGCAATCAGCGCCGTCTCAAGTCGCTCATCGACGACATCGAAAAGTTCTTTGACGAGCTGGGTCAGGTGGATCCAGAGATCAAGCGCAAGATACGCATGGACGCCAAGGCGGTGTTCATCCAGTCGGTGAATCACGGCAAAATTTGCAAGAACAAGGCATGTCAAAAGGCTCTGCTCAACAAGCCGATGCGGGTGGTGGCCAAGGAAAGCATCAGCTTCACAATGGACAGCCTCTCGTCCGGAGAGGGCATCGCCGGCGTGAGCAAACAGACGATCGTGGCGCTCCAGAGCCGCGTCAATAGCTCCGCGGCGTTCAGTCACCGAGACAACGCGACGCAGCACCAGAGCTGCCACGCCATGATTTCGTCTCTCACGACCGGCGACAACTCGATCGAGTGCCCGAGCGTTGACGAAGAAGATTCGCTCAGGACTCCCGAGCGCAAGGCAGACGGTCGGCAGCCCCAGCCCAGTGCGAATGGGCTCCCGATCACGCGCCATGACTCCAACGTCCACGAGTCTCCCATCGTGCAGATGCGCGACGCCATCAGCCGCCTCAGCGTTGAGTATTCTATTCCGTCGGATCTGCGAGACTCGGCGATGTGCGCTCTCCAAAATGGCAACTTTGTGCGCCAGATCGTCGAAACGCCCATCGTGTCGACCAAGAACACCCACCGCGCGTCTGCCTATGTCATCTTGTGCAGCGTCGCGGAAGAGTATGGCAAGCAAGGCTCCTACGCAACGGACGACCACTGCCGTCGCGTGGGCCTGACCGGAGCGGACCTGGCTCCCATGGTTTCCCAAGTGCGTTCCATCCTGCCAAAGTCTGCGCTGGGGGGTCGCGTGAACGACGACGACGAGCTCTACTGAGTTTTTGAGGCATCCGTGCACCACCGGCCTCTTATTCTCGCTATTTGCTTGTTTTGTTGCCGCTAATCTCTGGTGTGTGAGATGATGGTAGAAGGTGCATGTTGAGGAAAGGGCAGGGAATGCGGTTGGAGAAATTTGCGCTTGACCTCGCGTCTCAAGGGTTGGACGACGGAAAAGCCATAGACTTTGGAGCGGCCGGGCTCTATATTCCCGCTGCGCAAACGATCTTTGCAACGACTCTGTCGGCGTGTGTGTCCGTGTTGGCGTGCTGGCTCATACCGATTGGCGCCATCTCCGCTGTGCGCACGCTGGCATTGACAGTGCTTTCGGGCGTTTTCGTAATTAGGCGTCCAATACGCATTGGACAGACACGCGGTGTAAACACGATATTTTCGGCTCTGCGGCCGTGCTGCATCATCTACGTAGGATGTCTGGTACTGGAACAACTCATACACACCTGCATCTCGGAGGAGTCGACGTACGAGCACGGGTTCTGGAGACGCATTCTCTATCACGCAAGCATGACGGTCATGACGCTTGCGGCGTTTCTCAGGTCCAAGAACCCGAGGGGGGAGTCGGACCTTCCGTTCATCATCTCAATGGGCTCGATGCTGCTCATAGCCATCCTGCCACCTCCCGCGCTTGCGTTGAGCGGGCCTCTGTGTTCTCCTCCCACACTCGGAAACGCCGGAGAGCGCATACTGCGCGCCTTTCTGTTCGCGTGCGTGTACGTCGTGCTGGTCTACAGCGCAGCCCCAATCAGCAACAACCTACCGGACACGCTCGTCTGCATCATGAGGTCTGCAACTTCCAGTGCGTGGGTTCTGGGAGCTGTATCGTATTCGCTTCCTCTCGCACTCGTACAGATTTGTTTCGTTCTGTATTGCAGCTTCAGTCCTGCCAACACCCAGTACGGCGCCGTGAGCGCGATTGGATCAGCCGACGACGTCGAGGCCGCCGGCATGGATCACGGACTAAACGGGTGTTCACACGGGGCACTGAGTGCGTCCGGGCTGGAAGTCCGTTACGTCACGCCAGAAGACGAAGATCACGAGGTTGCAGCGGCAGTTGCGATGCTAAAGGCCAACGGCGTTCCGAACGGGTCTCATGCGGTGAGCGTGCAGCCAATTGCCGGTAACTTGAGCTTCAACCTCAGCAGCGTGGCAAACACGCTGTCTGGTATACCGGGAGCGGATCAGGTCTTTAGGGAACAATAGTGTGATTTAAACGGGTGTTCCTGAAACAGTAGTAGCCTCCCGGTTCACGTTTTCAAAGCGCTTTAATACCCATGGCTACTCTCACCGCGACGAATATTCCGGCGCCTAAAACACTTGGCCGAGGCGCGCAGCGGGCTCCCAAGCAGGAGACACTCTTCGATACACACACCCTGCTGCTCAACGACTCTTCTTTGTCTTGATCCTTGCTTTCGCTAATTATGCTTCCATAAGATAATCAAAGCGGGCAATTGTCAGACACGGCTAGCGCGATGGCCGATGAGGGCGGAAGTGTGACGCTGGTTTTCTACAAGGTAGGATCGGGAATGGACTTGTTCAAAGAGCCCTTTTTGAACCTAGTGGCAGCGGCCTTCCAGATGTCGTCGTTCACGCACGTCGAGATTGCCATAGGAAACGAGGCAGGAAGTATGGGACAGATGAGCAACGTGTGCCGCATATTCAACGACGAGATCGGCGTCGAGTTGACAAGTCGGACGGGTCGCAACCCACAGGTACGCACACCCACATTTTATAAAAGCCTACGTGTAAAATCTGCCTTGTTGACCATGTTTAGCATGTGCTGACGCCGCAGTACTCATACCTGTCGCTCGGGTGCTCTAAACGCGCCGAGACGGCCATGCTCAATTATGCGCGGTCGCTCGTCGGCAAGCCCTTCAGCAACGTTGGAATGGCAAGGTCGATACTGTACCCTCGCAAGACCGACGGCGAGAGCTTCTTCTGCGCAGGTAAGCTACTTAACAGGCCTCAAACGCCCCCCTACACACCCCACCCTGCAACTTTTCAATGGTCCAAAGACACAATTGTCCTGGCTTTAGCCTTTTGCGCGGTGGTACTTTGATGGTGCCTGTTTGCTCGTGCGCAGAACTAGTTGCAGCCATACTGAAAAAGGGCGGGCTCATGTCATCGACATCCAACCCCGGGGCCGCAACGCCACAGAGTCTGCACCGTCTGTACAAGAACCAAGCGGCGGCCACAGCCAACCCATACACGCTGCGTCAGTTCAACAATCCGTCCTCCAATGACGCGGAACGCAGCCGCTTGCTCGGGTTCCAGGGTATGATGGACAGGCCGGTCAGCGCGCGACAAAGTGCACATACCATGACGTCGCGCAAACGTGGAGACTCGCCACCGCGCGCGAGCTTCCGATGCGTGTCCACAAACTCGATGTCCTTGCACGGTCGTTGAGACACATAATTACATAAAATGTCAACTTTAAAACCAGCGGGTCGTACACATGTTACAATGTTTTTGTGATGCACTTTTGAGACCGGGCTGTGTGATGCATCAAACTGCGGCATCTCCACTGCCGGAATCTCGGTGCACCGCGTGTCGTGGCGCCGAAAACGCAGTCAAACATCACGTTTTCCGCACTTGTTCCGCCTGGCGGAAAAGTGGCGGAAACAATCTCGATGCCGGGAGATTCAGATCGTGCGGAGATCGTTTTGGGCCACCGGAGTTCCGCCAGAGTGCCGCCTGGCGGAAAGAAGGCGGAA
>MDTG01072384.1_pt1 | contig 23339 bp, 28 predicted proteins | sample 811421 | NCBI WGS metagenome assembly MDTG01 (sample SAMN05326645, study PRJNA326480) | marine metagenome | isolation source: seawater | place: Pacific Ocean: South East | collected 2011
ATCCAAAATCATTTCCTGAAGATAGTGGTAAAAAAATTGGATTGGTTGAAGATACAATTGAAGTTTATAAAAATGGTCTCGTTATTAAAAATTTAGAAGAATCATATTATGCTATAGCTATATATCACGATGAAAATTCTAATAATAAATTTGATACTTTTTTTTCGATACCCAAAGAGAAGTATGGTTTTAGTAATGATGCGCCAGTTTTTCTTGGCCCACCGGAATTTGAGGATGCTGCTTTTTTATTAAAGAAAAATGAAAAAATTCAAATTGAAATAAGTTTAAGATGAAAAAGAGAATATTAGTAACTGGTGGCGCTGGTTTTATTGGTTCATATCTGTGCGAGAAGTTGATCCAACAAAATTATAGTGTTATTTGTTGTGATAATTTTTATACTGGAAATAAAGATAATTTAGAAAAAATTCTAAATAATAAAAATTTTGAATTGATAAGGCATGATATAACATTTCCTATTTATTTGGAGGTAGATGAGATATATAATTTTGCTTGTCCAGCCTCTCCTGTTCATTATCAAAATGATCCCGTACAAACTGTCAAAACATGTGTTCATGGTGCTATAAATATGCTTGGTTTAGCAAAAAGAACCAAATCTAAAATTTTGCAAGCTTCAACCTCAGAGATCTACGGTGATCCTGAAGTACATCCTCAGAGAGAAAATTATAGGGGTGCTGTAAGTATTGATGGCCCTAGAGCTTGTTATGATGAAGGGAAAAGATGTGCCGAAACAATATTCTGGGATTATAAAAGACAACATAATGTCAATGTAAAAGTAATAAGGATTTTTAATACTTATGGACCTCGAATGCAAAAAAATGATGGTAGAGTTGTTTCAAATTTCATAGTTCAAGCTCTTACCAACAAAAATATTACTGTCTATGGAGATGGTTCGCAGACTAGATCTTTTTGTTATGTTGATGATCTTGTTGAGGGTATCTTTCTTATGATGAAAAAGGAAAACTTCTCTGGCCCCATAAATATTGGTAATCCTAATGAAACAACTATATTAGAATTAGCGAAAGAGATTATAGAATTGACAGGAAGCAGGTCTAAGATAATTTTCAATGATCTACCAATTGACGATCCAAAGCAAAGGTGCCCAGATATTAAATTGGCAGAAGAAAAGCTTGGTTGGAGCCCAAAATTCGATAGAATAAAAGGATTGAAAAAAACAATAAATTATTTTGACTTATTGTTGAAAAAAGAAAAATAAAAAAATGAACCATTCTGAAAAAGTTCTTTGTATTGGCGATATTATTTTAGATTCATATTGTTTTGGAAAAGTTGATAGAGTATCACCGGAAGCACCAATTCCAGTATTAAAATTAACAAAAAATCAGACAAAGAATTTAGGTGGTAGCGGAAATGTCGCTAGAAATATTATAGCCGCCGACTCCCCTTGCCATTTGATATCAGTCACTGGTAATGATGATGATGCAAAAATAATAAAAATGCTTTGTAAGGAAATAAGAAATCTCACCCATGATTTTGTGATTGATAAAACAAGACCAACTACAAAAAAAACAAGATTTGTATCTGAAAATCAACAAATACTTAGGGTTGATAGTGAATCAAATAAAATAATTAAAAAAGATGTCGAAAACAAAATTATAAATTTATTTAATAAAAAAATTGATAATTTTGGTGTTGTTGTGATCTCTGATTACGACAAGGGAATGCTCTCAAAAAATTTAATAAAAAAAATAATTTCAATTTCTAATAAAAAAAATAAAATAACAATTGTTGACCCAAAAAAAGAAGATTTTGGTTATTATGAAAATGCAACGATAATTACTCCCAATTTAAAAGAATTAGTTTTAGCGACGAAATCATTTTCAAATGATAAAGAAAATAATGTGGAATCATTATCAAAAAAAATAATAAATGAATTTTCTTTTCAGGCAGTTGTTACAACAAAAAGCTCAGATGGAATAACAGTAGTTGAAAAAAATAAAAAATCTTTTCACCTTCCTTCAAAAGCAAAAGAAGTTTTCGATGTTTCTGGAGCTGGAGATACTGTTGTTTCTTATATTGCTTCGGAATTATCAAAAAAAAATAGTTTGATTGATTCAGTGAAAACTGCGAATAAAGCCGCTGGGCTTGCAGTCGGTAAATTTGGCACGGCTGTAGTTTCAAGAAATGAAATAGATAGAATAGGAAAGACAAATTTAGGAAAAATTTTAACACTTAACGAAATTTTAATTGATTTAAAAACTAAGGAAAATGTAAAAAAAATAATTGGTTTTACTAATGGTTGTTTTGATTTGATTCATCAGGGTCATATTGATTATCTAAAGAAGGCTAGATCACAATGTGATTTATTGATTCTAGCTTTAAATAGTGATTTATCAGTCAGAAAAATAAAAGGAAACTCAAGACCAATAATTGATGAAAAAGAAAGATCTTTCTTATTATCAAATTTTGGATTTATAGATAAAATATTAATCTTTAATGAAGAGACACCAATAAAAATAATAAAGAAAATAAAACCAATGCTAATATTTAAAGGTGACGATTATGTTAAAGAAGACGTGGTTGGATATAATGAATCTAAAAAGTGGAATGGTAAAGTTGTTTTAATAAAATGTACTAAAGGAATTTCAACCTCAAAAATAATTCAGAGGATTAAATATGAAACTTAGTGCTGTACTTTTTGATGTGGATGGAACTATTGCTGAAACTGAAGAATATCACAGAAGATCCTTCAACGAGGCTTTTAAAGAGTTCAATCTAGATTGGTTTTGGGATGAAGCAATTTACAAAGAGTTAATTAATGTTGGAGGTGGTAAAGAAAGAATAATGCATCATATAAAACGGGCATGGCCAGAGATGTTAAATTTTAAAAATCTTTCAAAATATATAGATTCTATTCACAAAATTAAGAATGAGATTTTTGAGGATTATATGGAAGATCAAAGTATTAGACCCAGGCCTGGAGTTTTAAGATTAATTAAAGAATTAAAAGAAAAAGAGATAAGACTAGCATTAGTTTCTTCATCCTCAGAAGCAAACATATTAAACTTATTTAATAAAGCCTTAAAAATCAATCCAAGTGATCAATTTGATTTAATTTCCCATGGTGACTTAACAAAGAATAAGAAACCTTCTCCAGAAATTTATGAATGGACACTTGAAAAATTAAGACTGCCTCCGCAGGCATGTATTGCAATTGAGGATTCTCCGAGAGGTTTAGAATCAGCTCTAAGAGCAAATATAAATGTGATAGTTACGCCATCTATTTTGACCTTAGATGAAAAATTCAAAGATGCTAAACTAGTTATTTCTGATTTGGGAGATAAAAAAAATCCATTTAAAACAATTAGTGGAGAGGATTATGGTTTTAGCTATGTAAACTTTGAATTATTAAACAAGATTCAAAGCTATTGATTTTTGAAGAAAATATAGACCATTAAAACTATTTGGGTTATAAAAATAAACACGCTTATTCTGTGTAGTTTTTTAAATTTGTTATTCTCCTTTTTATCACTTGCTAGATTTATTTTTTTTGTAAGATATTCTCTAGAAAAAAAATATCCACAGGTAATTATAAAAAACAGAATAGAATGCAATATATTTATATAAAAAACCATTATACTAGTAATAAAGCTTATTGTTCCCGCCCAAAGATAGAGTTTAGGAAAAATACTTCGTATAAAATTTCTTGCATTTTTCTGATCTAGATTTTTAAATGTATTAGGAGCAACTATAATTGTAAAAAATATTAAGCTACCTAGGAGAAAAGGAATTAAAAAATTCACTGCCAGGCTGCTTATAGATGTAGACGAGTTTAACATTTTAAATTATTTTAGTACTTACTTGATTATAATTAAATAAGAAAATGAACATTAAATTTATTTTATTGATTCCAATTCTAGAAATTTTAACATTTATTCTATTTGGTGATTTTTTTGGTTTTTTTCTAGTTCTTTTAATGATTTTTTTGACTGGATTTTTGGGACTAATCTTATTTAAATCAGGCATACAAATAGATCAACTAAGGGAATTAGCATTAAATCCTAACGATTGGGTGTATAAGAAAATTGCTGCCATTCTCCTTATAATTCCTGGTTTCATATCAGATTTTCTTGGTTTAGTTCTTTTAGTTAAGTCTTTAAGAGGATTTGTTTGGCAAATAATTGCACCAAAAAATAAAGAAAAATACAGGAATGAAAAAAATAAACAAGAAAATGTTATAGATGTTGATTATAAAGATCTAGATGAAAAATAATTATTGTAATTTTTTTGGTAAAGTTCTTGGAAGAGTCCAAGGAGTTGGTTATAGAGCTTGGTTTAAGAAAACTGCACAAAATCTAAATGTAAATGGTTGGGTTAAAAATTGTGAGGATAATTCTGTTGAATTTGAAATTTTTGCAAAAAGAGAGATTTTGGAAAAATTTATAAAATTGTGTTATCGAGGACCTATTTTTTGTAAAGTTAATCAAATAATTATCACTGAAAAGCCAAAAAAAGAATTTGACGATATCGAAATAATCTACTAAATGAAAATTTTTTTCTTAAGACACACATCTTTGAATGTAACACCTGATATGTTTTATGGACAAACTGACCTTGATGTTTCTGAAAATTTTGAGTTAGAATTGAAGACCATAAAGGAAAAAATAAAAAAACAAAAAATTGACTTAGATAAAATAAAATTCTTTTCTAGTCCATTAAAAAGATGTCTCAAGTTAGCAAAATCAATTTCATCTAAAATTAATGTGGATGATAGGTTGAAGGAATTAAATCTGGGTGATTGGGAGATGAAATCTAAAAGAAGTATTCCAAAAAAAATGGTTGAGAAATGGGAAGCCGATTTAATGAGTTTTAAAATTCCCAACGGTGAAAGTAACATAGAGTTTTTAGAGAGACTAGAAAACTTTATTAAAGAGATTTTAGAACTCAAACGAGATGTTTTTATTATAGCTCACGCTGGATCAATAAACGGGTTGATTTCAATTTTAATTAAAAAACCTTTTGACAAACTTTTGAAGAATTATTGGGAGAAAATTGGTTATGGATCTCTCTCATTATTAGAAATTAAAGACAACATAACAAAAATTAAATTTATAGGAAAATAGTAATTGTTTGGTCTTCTAAAAAAAATAAATTCTAAAAATGAAATCATTTCAAATGTGAAAATAATTAGAACAAAAAAAAGGATAAAGTCTGTACTAACTAGGGTTAGAAATGGTACACCAGAAATAATTTGCCCATATTTTACTAGTCAAAAGTTTTTAGAAAAAATCATAAGTAAGAATAAAGAATGGATTATAAGGAAAGTTGAAGAGGATAAAAAAAGAGAGTATTTTTTTAAACAACTAAAAGATGGTAAATATATTTTTTTTCTTGGAAAAAAACTTAAAATTCATCTTGTAAGAAATAATAAAGATAAAATAGAAATCTTAAAAAATAAAATTTTTGTACATACATCTAAGGAGGATACGAAGGTCAATGAACTTTTAAAAAAATGGTTAAAGAACTTTGCAGGTCGATACTTACTTGAAAGTTCAAAAAAAATATCAGAAAAAATAAAAATTAGATTTAAAAAACTGAATATTAAAACTTATAAAGCGAGGTGGGGAAGTTGTAGCCCAAACTCAGAAATTTCTTTGAATTGGAAATTAATAATGCTTCCGAAGGATATTATTGATTATGTAATTACACATGAGTTATGCCATGTGATAGAACCAAATCATTCAAAATCATTCTGGTCATTAGTTAAGTCTTATGATCCAGACTATAAAAAAAAAGATAAATGGTTAAAAATAAATGGAAATCCAATAATTCTTTTTTGAATTTTTTCTTTGTCTGATTTTAATTATTCATTAAAGGATCATGTGCTATTGAATGCAAGCAATCCTTCTAATAAGATAAAAGAATATTGAATACAGGTTGTCTATGTTTAAAAGAATCAGAAAAATCATTAAGGTATCTTTTATTTATGAATTATTGAAAAATTTCTTTGGAGACTATAAAAAGTCCTATGCTGATAGTTTTGGGGAGGATCTTTTTGTTGAGTATTTTTTTAGAAATTTAGATATAGGATTTTATGTTGATATTGGGTGTAATCTTCCAAAAAGTAGATCATTAACTTATCTATTGTATAAAAAAAAATGGAGAGGAATAAAAATAGACATTTCAGAAAGATCAATCGACTTAAATAAAATAATTCGAAGAAGAGATATTAATTTAAACCTGTCTGTTGGCAAATTTGAAAAGACAGTAAACTCATTTATCTTCTATAATAATTGTTCTATGAATACTGTAGATAAAGACTTTAAAAAATTTACTGAAAAAAGCGTAAATAAGAAACCAATAATAAAAAAAATTGAACAAAAAAAATTAAATACAATTTTACATACTTATAATATAAAAAAGATAAATTTTTTAAAAATTGATGTTGAAGGATATGAATTTGAAGTATTGCAGGGATTTAATTTAAAAAAATTTGAACCCGATTTAGTTTCTATTGAAATTCATGATGAAGCCTGTCCACCGATAAAAAATAGAGTCTATAATTATTTTATAAAAAATAACTATCAACTTGTATCTATATATGGCTATACATATTTTTTTTCTAAAAAAGAAAAGAAAAATATTCATTTTAATTATTGATTAATTGGTTTAAAAAATGTTTTAAATTTTAAAGAAAATTTATAAAAATACTTTTTTTTTGGTGCGCCCGAAAGGAGTCGAACCCTTAACCTTTTGAGCCGAAATCAAATGCTCTATCCAATTGAGCTACGGGCGCTATTCAGTAATTAATTTATCAACTATCATAACCATGAGAAAGTTTATTCATTTTTTTTTGAAGAAAGATAATTAAAACCCCAATGAAAGAACAGATAAATGTTATTCCTAAAAAAACAGCTTTTTCCCCAAGTTTATCAGAATACTGACCAATTGTACCTGCTAATTTGTTTCCAATTCCAATTGCAGCAAAGTAAAGCCCCATGATGCTTGCTATAATTTTTTTTGGAGAAAGTTTTGTTATATAAGACAAGATAACAGGTGATGCACAAAGTTCACCTATTGTATGAAATAGATACGCAAGTATGAGCCAATGCATTGATGATTTCCCAAATTGATGTGACTCAACTGACGCAAAATACATAAAAACAAACCCCATACCCATTATAATTAATCCAACAGCAATTTTAAAAATCGATGAGCTAAAAATTTTTTTTTTTTTCATCAATAACCAAAAAGATGAAACATAAAATCCCAGAAAAATTATTAAGAGAGGGTTAATTGATTGAAACCAACCAGCAGGTATTTCAAAATTTAAAAAATCTAAGAACCTATCTGTTTTTTCATAAGCATAAATATTCATGAGTCCTCCAGCCTGCTCAAATGAGGCCCAAAATATTACTAAAATTATTGATGCAATTAGTATTAATTTTAATCTATCAATTTCTTTTGGTGTAAATTTGAGATTTTTAAAATATATTTTCTCAACTTGTCTTATTTTTAATTTTTTTTTCCCAGTGATAAAGAATAATTGACCAATAATCATCCCAAACCCTGCCAAAGAAAATCCATAATGCCAGCCGTGAACTTCGCCAATATACCCAACAATCAAACTAGCAAAAAAAGCTCCGAAATTTATACCTATATAGAAAATTGTGAAGCCTTGATCTCTTCTAACATCATTTTTTTTATATAGTCCACCTACTAAGGTCGAAATATTTGGTTTTAACAGGCCTACCCCTAGAATTATAAAAATAAGACCTGAAAAAAAAAAATACTCACTCTTCAAAGCCAATAATAAATGACCAATACACAGTAATGCTCCTCCTAGAGTTACAGCATTTATATTATTTAAATATTTGTCTCCGAGCAATCCTCCTGGAACGCATGCAATGTAAACCAATGCTGTATACCAGCCATAGAGATACAGTGCCTCTTGATTTGACCAGCCCATACCAGGGTTGTCTCCAGATGTCTCGGATATAAGGAATAAAACTAGAATTGCTCTCATTCCATAAAAACTAAATCTTTCCCATAACTCTGTAAAAAAAAGAGTTAATAACCCTGGGGGATGTCCTGATAATTCTCTGGTAAAGTTAAGGTTCATGAGAAAGGATTAGTTATGTGAATCAATCTGCTCAAGATCTTGCAGATGAGTCTTAAGAGCATTACTGCTTAAATTTATCTCAATTAAGAAAAAGATTATTGCAATTGAAAAAAATAAAATTGCTGGAATAAAAAAAATTATAGCAAATTTAATTTCAAAAATTCCAATTATTATTGTAAATAAATTAAACAAAAAGGATAAACCTGAAAAAAACTGCATTAACTTAACATACCTAAGCCTTATATTAAGTACTTTTATTTGTTCTAAATATTTTTTTGCTAGTTTGCTCTTTTTATTTATTTTTACATCAATAAAATCACTATGAACTTTTCTTATGAGTGAACTTATTGCAATCCACCTGTTTCCAAATGTCAGCATCATTAATGGAATTGCTGGAAACAAAAAAGCTGGAAATGTAAGTTGAAAATTGTACATAATTAATTTTTTTATGTTTTTCTACTATTATAATTATAAATTAGGACTTTGCCTTAAAATAAATTTTTTAAAAAAAGAATGGATGTTGAATTTAGTTTTTCAGGACTTAGTAATAATTTTATAAAAGTTCTGAAATTAATTATTGAAATACCCTACGATACTCTAGTAATGTATTCTTCCTTGTCATCAAAGTCCAGACATCATCCTAGATTTATTGTTTATGTTTATAAAAATAATCCCTATCTCATCTTGATTCCTTGCCACAGAGTTATATCGAAGAATGCAGCTAATTTTTATCAATGGGGAGAAAATACGAAATTATATATTCAAAATCCCGAAAGAATGTGAAATTGGCATATTAATTGCTTTATTTAAGATACTTTCTGCATAGTGTCAGAAATTTGAATGATGGGAAGGTCTAACAGCATAATATTTCCTCCCTTATAAAAGAGATCTTCCCCAATTCAATCATTGATGTCCATAATAAAATTTTTAAGAAAATCTATTTGATCATCCTTTACATTCTTGTAAGAACAGCCAAATTTTTTATTTATAATTGAACAAATATGGGCATATGGATTTCTTCCTTTTGGATGATTTAGGTGAGGTTTTAGTTTCAATTTTAATTCATCACCCCTTTTTTGTATTAAAGCCCAAATCATTTTTCGATTATTCTCATTCATTTTTCTATCTAATACCTTGATTAGTTCTTCTTCTTGCTTTTTTTTCAGGTTTTTTAAATAGTTTAGTTTTTTCAATTTTTTTTTTAATTTTTTTTTTTTGAATAATATATTTGTGACCTGGTTTGGGTGGAGGAAGTTTAACAAATGTTCCGTCATCCTTAATTAAGAAATAATGACCATTTACATCTTGAATTATCTCATCAGCAAAACTGAAATTTTGATTAAACAAAATTACTGCAAAAAGAGTTAAGTATAAGTATCTCACTAGTCTAGAATATGATAAAATTTTTTATTTTGAAGCTTTTTTAAACTATTTGTGAAACTTTTTAGGTTAAGAACAGAATCTTTATCAAATATCCATTCCTTTATCTCTCTTGAAATAAAATCACCTTGAATATCTCTCAGCATCATATGGTAACTAAAATTGTATACACCCAGTTTAATCTGGTTATTAAGGTTTTTTTTAACATTTTCATTTTCTAATAATTTTAGTAGAGGTTTTCTAGGAACAATTTCATCCCTTACTGGTACTAAAAGAAGTGTTTCATAATTAGGATTTTTAAAAAAATTCAATGAATCTTCATATGATACATCCATCAATCTTATTATTCCATATAAACTTCTGAAATTTGGTTCGTGAACAAAAAGGGGATCATTAGATAATTCTTTCAATATTTGAATATTATCACTTGCTTTGACATCTACCCAACTTTTTCCACTAATTTTTAGTTTAGGAAAAATATTTGAAAAAACTTTCATCGTAAAACTTTTAAAAGTATTAGTTTGCGAAAAATTCCATAATGCTGGAGCGATTAGAATTATTCCATCTATTGGCAAATTTTTTTGTGAATTCGCAAGACTAAGAACTATTGCACCTCCCATACTCTCTCCCATTAAAAAAATTTTTTTTTTGGGATTTTTTCTCTTTATTATTTCTATTTTATTTTTAACATCTTCAACATGAAAATTTAAATTATACCATTCCCCTCTGGTGTTGTTCCTACCAAAGCCCTGAAGATCAAAGGCAATAGTTCTAATTCCAAATTTATTAAGAAATTTTGCAGGTAATTTGAAAGAATTTGAATAATCATTATAGCCATGAATTGCAAGGATAATTACTTCACCATTCTCTTTAGGGGACCAATCCTCAAAGAAAAAATTATATTCATTTTTATTTACTTTAGAATTTAAGGATTGATTATAATTTTGACATCCTATGAATAAAAAAGAAAGGCAGGAAATTATAGCTATTTTTTTAATAATTTTAAAAATATATCCTCTAAGTCTGATTCTTTGGTTGAAATTTCTTTTAGTTTAAACTTTTGATCTGCCAAGTTCTTTAAAATTTCAGCAGTAGTAATTTGACTTTTTTTAAATTTAAGAATTAAAGATTTCTGATTTTTAAAAATGCAGTATTTTTTTATTTTTCTGGGCAAAGATTTTATTGGTTCTGAAAATTCAACAGCTAGTTCTTTTTCATCGAGTAAATTTAGTAAATTTTTTTTTGTGTCACATGCAATTACCTTTCCTTTGTTTATTACAGCTATTTGGTCACATAAAATTTCCGCCTCTTTAAGATAGTGGGTAGTTAAAATTATTGTCACACCACTTTTATTTAATTTTCGTATGGATTCCCAGAGTTTACTTCTTAGTTCAACATCAACGCCAGCCGTAGGTTCATCAAGAATCAATAAAGAAGGGTTATGAACCATTGCTTTTGCAACCATTAATCTTCTTTTCATACCTCCGGAAAGGCTTCTTGAGTAGGCATTAGCTTTATTTTTTAAGTCAAGGTCATTTAGTATTTGCAAATTTCTTTTTTCATTCTTCCATATACCATATAACCCAGACTGGATCTCCATTATTTGCATTGGTGTAAAGAATGGGTCAATGTTAATTTCTTGAGGAACGACCCCCATATTTCCTCTGACCGTCTTTGGGTCGCTATCTAAGTCAAGTCCAAAAACATCAACTTTTCCAGAAGTTTTATTTGATAAACCAGAAAGAATATTTATAAAAGTACTTTTACCAGCACCATTTGGTCCTAACAAACCAAAAATGGAACCTTCATTAATTGATAAATCAATATGATCTAGAGCAAAAGAACCTTCAGGATTATATTTTTTAACTAAACCTGTAACATCAATAATTTTTTTTTTCATTATATTTTGATTAATATTATATTATTTAAATTAAAAAATATGTTATTCTAAAATTTAATTCCATGAGTTTAAATTTTCAAACAAATATTAAATATATAGATGGTGATCGTGTAAGTTGTAGTGGAGGTGCTTGGTCAAAAGAATCTCATCCGCTTATATACCTTGATTTGTCATCAGGAAAAATAATTAATTGCCCATACTGTAGCATGAAGTTTAAAAAACGATGAAATCCTCAAATCCTGATCAACTGGTTTTAGTTGATGGCTCCGGATATATATTTAGAGCCTATTATGCCTTACCTCCAATGTTCCGTTCTGACGGAATTCCGGTAAATGCAGTTTTTGGGTTTTGTAATATGTTACTAAAATTAATTGAAGATATTCAAGAGGAAAAAGGAGGAAATGTTTCAATCGCAGTAATTTTTGATGCTGCAAGAGAGACCTTTAGAAATGAAATTTATTCCGAATATAAGGCTAACAGGTCAGAACCCCCAGAAGATTTAAAACCTCAATTTGACATTATTAAAACTGTACCTGAAAGTTTTAATCTTCCATCTATTCAATCAGTTGGGTTTGAGGCTGATGATTTAATTGCCTCTTACTCAAAAGTCGCTTTAGAAAAAGGTAAAAAAGTAACTATTATATCTTCCGACAAAGATTTGATGCAGCTTTTGATTGGAGATATTTCAATGATTGACCCCTTGAAAAAAAAAGAAATAAACAAAGACAATGTATTTGAAAAATTTGGTGTTTTTCCGGAAAAAGTAATTGATGTTCAAGCACTGGCAGGTGATTCCTCAGATAATATACCTGGAATCCCGGGAATAGGTCCTAAAACAGCAGCACAATTGATAAATACATTTGGATCTGTAGAAAATTTATTAGAAAATACAAGTGAAATTAAGCAAGAAAAGCGAAGAAAATCAGTAGAAGAAAATAAAGATTTAGCAATTATTTCTAAAAAGTTAGTAACTTTAAAAAATGATGTTCCTCTCCCGATACCAGTTGATGATTTAAATTTCAAACCTTTAGATATTGAAAAATTAATAAATTTTTTAGATAAAATGGAATTTAATAGAACTAAGGCAAATGTTATTTCTAAATTTGGCAACTTAAAGAATCAAATGTTAGAAATTGAGAACATAACACTAGATAGTAATAAAAAGAATCAATTAAAATCAGATTTTTATTTACCCAATCGAGAAAAAATTCAAACTTCAAAGTATCAACTTATTTCAAATGTTTATGAATTAAAGAAGTGGAGCGATGAAATAAATAAAATTGGGACTGTAGCTATCGACTGTGAAACAAACTCATTAAATGCAGTTGATGCTCAGATAGTTGGTTTCTCAATGTCACTAGATAATAGTAAATCTTGTTATATTCCCCTTGCTCATAATGATCAATCAGTAGAACAAATAAAACTTGATGATTTTATTACAATTGCAAAGAAATTTTTAGAGGATCCATCGATACTTAAAATAGGGCAAAATATAAAATACGATTTTATAATTTTAGCTAATTTAGGAATAATGATTAAAAATATTGATGATACAATGCTAATGTCTTATGTTTTGAAAACTGGGAACAGAGGCCATAATCTTGATGAGTTAGCATTGGATTATTTGTCTCATAGCACAATTAAGTTCGCTGATGTAACCAATGTAAATAAAAAAAAAATTTCATTTCAAGATGTAGATATAAAATCAGCACTTAACTATGCTGCTGAAGATTCAGATGTAACATACCGTTTATGGGAAATATTAAAAATTGAACTAATAAAGAATAAACTATACGATTTTTATTTTTTTGTTGAGAAACCCTTGGTCGAAATTATTGCAGTCATGGAAATCAATGGTTGTAAAATTGATAATGAAGAATTAAGAAATTTATCAAATTTATTTTCAAAGAAAATAGAAATCATTGAAAAAAAAATTTTCAAACTTTCAACTGAGGAATTTAACATTGCATCCCCAAAGCAACTTGGTGAAATTCTTTTTTCAAAACTCAAAATGCCCTATGGAAAAAAAGGAAAAAGTGGAAATTTTCAGACAGATGTAAAAGTTTTGGAGAAACTGAAATCTGAAAAATATGAAATAGCCTCGTATGTTTTGGAATGGAGACAATTTGCTAAACTTAAAAATACATATTGTGAGGGATTACTTTCTAGAGAAAGTAAAAAAACTAGAAGAATTCACACATCATTTGGAATGGCAAGCACTCTTACAGGAAGATTATCATCTAATGACCCAAACTTACAAAATATACCGATTAAAACACCAGAAGGTAGGCAAATAAGAAAAGCATTTATTTCAAAAGATGGATTTAAAATAGTTTCAGTTGATTACTCTCAAATTGAATTGAGAATTTTAGCTCATGTTGCAAATATCTCCTCTTTAATTAATGCGTTTAAGGAAAATAAGGACATTCATAGTGTCACAGCAATGGAGGTGTTTCAGGTGAAAAAAGAAAATTTGACCAACGAACTAAGAAGGAGAGCTAAAATAATTAATTTTGGAATTATTTATGGGATATCCCCATATGGACTGGCACTACAACTTGAAATTAGTAATTCAGATGCAAAAAGCTATATCGATAGCTATTTTCTCAAGTATCCAGGAATAAAAGATTATATGAAAATAACTGTATCAAAATGTAGAAGTAACGGTTTTGTAATGACACCATTTGGAAGAAGAATTTTCATTCCATTTATAAATGATAAAATTGCCTCAAGAAGAAATTTTGCAGAAAGATCGTCAATTAATGCACCAATTCAAGGCGGAGCAGCTGATATGATAAAATTGGTAATGCCAAAAATATATCAATTTCTCAAAGAGGAGGGATTAAAGACAAAGATGCTGATTCAAGTTCATGATGAACTAATTTTTGAAGTACCTGATGATGAGATTGAAATAATAAAAAAAAATGTTCCAAGAATAATGATTAATTCTCCTCAAAAGTTTTTAGATATTAAAGTGCCAATAAAAGTTGATTTAGGTATTGGTGCAAATTGGGATGAAGCTCACTAGATTTTTGATGCAATTTTATGAAGATTAACAAAAACACCCCTTAATTTTTTAGCATCATTTATTTCTTTTTTAAAAAAATATCTAACTAATAAATTCCTTTTTCTGACATCAAATCCATCAGGATCTATCCCAACGATTTTCCAATTTCCACTTTTAGTTTTTTTTTCAAAATTATTTTTAACTAGTTTGTTTACATACAGGTTTATACTTTTTTGGTGGGATTCATTCATGTGTTCAATTATATTTTTCTCAGAATCCTTGAAGTTTAAAAAACTATTAAAACAAAGATCATTTTTAGTAAACCATTTCACTTGAGCAAAGCCACCAATTAAATGAGCACTCTTAATACTTATTTTGAAAATATTCATATCTGAGAAATTTGCATAAAGTTGAGATGCTGGATGTCTCATTAAAAACCTTTGTTTTAAATTTTTATCATTAGATTTGTTTATTTCACCAATTATTGTCACTCTGGGTCTAGACATTGGATCTTCATAATCAATTCCTGGGAACTTATTTTTAAATTGAGGAAAATACTCATAGAGCTTATTTTCCTCACAAACCATCAAAGAAACTCTCTTATTTTTTAGAATATTTTTTGTGTGTTCAGATAAATTTGATAACAAGAGTATAGGAGATAAATCATAATCGAAAGCGGTAAGTGTATAGGTCGAGTATGGGAAAGAATTTTTCATCAGTGAGTTTTTTTTTGCAAAATTTTTAGGGTCAAAAAGTGTTGAAAGATATCCTTTTGAGGATGATCTAATCAATTGTCTTGTTATAAAATTAATTTTCATATATTTACAAAAGTATAATTAATCTGTAGTAGTTATCAAATGATCACTAAATTAAAAAAATTCAAATACCTTTTTATTTTTTTTTTATCAATAAGTTTATTTTCTCCAATAAATTTATCATCAGATCAAAGATTAAATCTTTTACTCCATGGTGGATATACATTTGAATCTCTAGGAAATCAAAATAATACTGCAGTTTATATCAGTATTTTTAATAATTCTGACAAAGATATTGTAATTAAAGAAATTTTAACCGATATAGCAGAAAAAGCGGAAATCCATGAAATGAGATTTGTTAATGATGTAATGCAAATGAAAATGGTTAAAAATCTTATTATAAAAAGAAAAAGTGAATTATACCTTCAACCAGGAGGAAAACATATAATGCTAATGGGTTTGAAAAAAAAAATTATTGATGGTGAACATTTTAGTCTTAAATTTCGCCTTGATAATGAAGAGCTAATAGAATCGAAGGTAATGGTTCTTAGTAATAAATTGAGAGAAAATCTTATAAATTGAATTAATGAAATCAAAGAAATTTCATTCAACATCTGTCGTAATTGAAGATTGCGGAATAATGATTGTTGGTGACTCTGGATGTGGTAAATCAGATTTAGCGTTAAGATTAATTGATAGTGGTGCAACATTGATATCAGATGATATTACTATATGTAAAAAAAGAATAAATGAGATTTTTCTTTATTCTCCAAAAGAAACCAAAGGTTTGCTTGAAGTAAGGGAAATTGGTATAATTACGGTTCCTTTTATAGAGAATATAAAATTAAGTTTGCTTGTTGAATTGATAGACAAAGAAGGGGAAAGAATGCCAGAAAAGGAAAAAAAAATATTATTAGGTGTTACAATCCCCAAAATTCAAATATTTGGTAAGAATCCATCTTCAGTAGCAAAGGTTAAATTTAAACTTAATGAAGTCAGAGAAATTAGTTAAAAAAATTTTTATAATAACCGGCCTTTCTGGAGCAGGCAGAAGTTCAGGCTTAAAAATTTTGGAAGATTTTGGATTTGAAGCTATTGATAATCTTCCTGTTTTTTTACTTTCCAATATACTTGAAGCTAAAATTAAAAATAATTTAGCTGTTGGTATTGATATTAGAAGCAGGGATTTTAATGCAAGAAAGATCGCAAAACTCTTAATAAATAAAAAAAAAAAAATTAATCTTTCATTAGTTTTTTTTGATTGTGAAACATTAAGTCTGATAAATAGATATAAAGAAAGTAGAAGGATTCATCCATTGAAGCTTGATTTACCTATGATTGATATAATTGATAGAGAAAGAATTTGGCTTGAACCACTAAAAAAAATTAGTGATTTTTATATTAATACAACTGATTTACCTGTAAATTTTTTGAGAAAGAAAATAAGAACACTTTTTGGAGTTGAAAAAAATTTCACAACAACAGTCAGAATAATTACATTTGGATATAAAAATGGATTACCAAGAGAGTCAGATTTAGTATTTGATATGAGATTTTTAAAGAATCCATTTTATGTAAGAAAATTAAAAAATCTAAATGGAAAGGATAAGGAAATAGTAAGATACATAACTGATCAGAATCAATTTAGATATTTTTTTGATACCATTTCAAAATTATTTGATAATATATTAAGTGGATTTAAGGAGGAGGGGAAAGATTATATCACCATTGCCTTTGGTTGCACGGGAGGAGTGCATAGATCAGTAGTATGTGGTGATTTATTTTTCAATTTCTTGAAAGAAAATAATAAAATAGATGTTTTTATTGATCACAGGGATATAGAAAAATGATAGGAATATTAATTGTAAGTCATTCAAATATAGCTAAAGAGTTTTTGAAAGTAATTGAACACATTGTAGGTAAACAAGAGTCTATGAAAGCTATTTCAATTTTTCCTGATGACAATGTTGAAAAGAAAAGAAAAGAAATAATCAGTTCTATCAAAGACTTAAACCAAGGTAAAGGGGTTATAATTCTGACTGATATGTTTGGTGGAACACCCTCAAATCTCGCAATATCTGTCATGGAAGAGGAAAAGGTTGAAGTTGTAGCTGGTGTAAATTTACCGATGCTAATTAAAATTTCTTCATTAAGAGGTGAGTGTAATATTAAAGACTTGATAAAAATATCTCAGGAATCTGGTCGAAAATATATGAATGTTGCTTCAGCATTTTTTGGAGAATCAAAAAATTGCAAGAAAAAAAATTAGAAAAAAAAATTCTTATAACTAATAGACTCGGCTTACATGCAAGAGCTTCAGCTAAATTTGTTGAATTAACATCAAAATGTAAATCAAAATTTGTCATAAAAAAAGGTAAGAAGTATGTTAATGGTTCTTCTTTATTAGGACTAATGACATTGGCTGCATCCAAAGGAACAGAAATTATAATACAATGCTTTGGAAAGAATGCGGAAAATGATTTGGGAAAATTGGTAGATTTAATAAAAAATAATTTTGGGGAGGAAAAACCTTTATTACAAAATAATCCAAAAGAAAAAATCTACAAAGGTATAGGTGTGTCATATGGATATGCAATTGGAAATTGTTTAATAAAACAAACTACAGATATTCCATATTCAAAATATAATATCCCAATTACCCAGGTTAAAAAAGAAATTATAAGATTGGAAAAAGCTGTAAAAAATTCTTCAGCAGATATTATTAAAATAATTAAAAAAATTAAAAATTCAAAGAATGATATTTATAAAGAAATGAAGTTTATGTTGGAAGCCAACATGTCAATTATACAATCATCATCATTAATAACAGATGCAAAAAAAAGAATTAAGTCAGATTTGATTAATGCCGAGTTGGCAATTACTGAGGAACTAAATAAGCATTCAAAAATTTTTAAAAAAATTAAAGATGATTACCTAAAAGATAGATTTGATGATGTGAGGGATGCTTGCAGAAGAATATTAGAAAATCTTCAAAAAAAAAAAAGGAAACAAAATAGGTTTAAAGATAATCAGATTTTGATTTCATCAGAATTAAGTCCAGCAGACTTGCTTGCGGATTCTAAAATTAAAGTCTCTGGTTTAGTAAGTGTATTTGGAGGGCCAGAAGGACATTTTGCTATAGTTGCGAGATCTTTATCAATTCCTACTGTTGTTGGAATTAAGAATGTATTAAAAGAATTAAATGATAATGAGAAAATTGTTTTAGATGGTGAAAAAGGGCTACTTATTAAAAACCCCAGTGTATCAACTATTAATTTATACAAAAAAAAAATTGAGGAACAAAAAAATCAAGATAAAAAATTAAATTATCTTAAGACAATTTTCCCATCAACCTCTGATGGGGTAAAGGTTAGAATTGAAGCAAACATAGACAATGTTGATGAAGCAAAGGAGTCAATTAAGAGAGGTGTAGATGGTATTGGTTTATTTAGAAGCGAATACCTTTTTCTTAATAAAAAAAGAATGCCATCTGAAAATGAGCAATTTGAGTATCTAAAAAAAACATTAAAATATTTAAAAGGCAAACCTTTAACTATACGAACATTAGATGTGGGAAATGACAAGAAAATCCCATCAATAGAAAAATTTTTACCAAAATCCCCAAATCCAGCGTTAGGATTAAGAGCGATTAGACTCACGCTAGCATTTCCAAAGATTTTCAAAAGACAAATAGCGGCTATTCACAGAGCAAGTAATTATGGGAATGTAAGAATAATGTTGCCAATGGTATCAAATGTTTCTGAATTAATGGAAGCCAAAAGATTAATAGAGGAAGTTAGGTCGGATTTGGTGAAAAGAAAAGTTAAAATCCCCAAGTCAAATTTGAAATTAGGTGTATTAATAGAAACACCAGCAGCAGCTTTAATTTCAGAATCACTTGCTAAACATTGTGATTTCTTAGCAATTGGAACAAATGATCTGACGATGTATACATTAGCAATTGACAGAGGTGATGAGGAAGTTGCAAAAATTTATGACCCAGCACATTTGTCAGTTTTAAGATTAATAAAACTATCTGCAAACTCAGCAAAAAAATTAAATATCCCCATTAGTCTTTGTGGAGAAATGGCAGGTGATACGATGTTTACATCTATTCTTTTAGGGATGGGATTAAGGACATTATCAATGAGTTTATCTCGAATACTTAAAGTGAAACAATTTGTTGGTGAAGTAAATTCAAAGGAAGTAAAAAAAATTTCAGATGAAATTTTGAATCAAGATGATAATGTTCAAATTAAATTAAGATTAAGATCTTATTATGAAAAAATTAATAACCAAATAATGAAATAAATTAAATTAAATACAAAAGAGAAAGTATGGATGATTTTAAAGTAAAAGATATAAAACTCGCTGAGTGGGGTAGAAAAGAAATTGAGATTGCAGAAACAGAGATGCCTGGTCTCATGAAATTAAGACAAGAGTACGGTGATTCTAAACCATTAAGCGGTGCTAGAATTGCTGGTTGTCTTCATATGACTATACAAACTGCGGTATTAATCGAAACACTTATCGAGTTGGGAGCATCTTTGAGGTGGAGTTCTTGTAATATCTATTCTACTCAGGACCAGGCAGCTGCAGCAATCGCTCAAAAAAATATACCAGTTTTTGCTTGGAAAGGTGAAACTGAAGAAGAATTCTGGTGGTGTATTGAACAAACAATCAATGGTCCAAAAAATTGGAAACCAAATTTGATATTAGATGATGGTGGAGATTTAACAAAACTTCTTCATGAAAAATACCCTGACTACTTGAAAGAAATTAAAGGATTGTCAGAGGAGACCACTACAGGTGTTTTAAGATTAATAGAAATGGAACGAGAGGGTTCACTTATGGTACCTGCTATAAATGTTAATGATTCTGTTACAAAATCAAAATTTGATAATAAATATGGTTGCAGAGAGAGTTTAGTGGATGGAATTAGAAGAGCAACTGATGTCATGATGGCAGGAAAAGTTGCAGTCGTTGCAGGATATGGTGATGTTGGTAAGGGATCCGCTGATAGCCTAAAAAATGCTGGTTGTAGAGTTTTGGTTACTGAAGTTGACCCAATTTGTGCGCTACAAGCGGCAATGGATGGTTATGAGGTAACAACAATGGAAAATGCAGCTGAAAGAGCAGATATTTTTGTTACAGCGACGGGAAACATTGATGTAATAACAATTGATCACATGAGAATAATGAAAGACAGAAGTATTGTTTGTAACATAGGTCATTTTGATTCCGAGATTCAAATTAATGCATTAAAAAATTATAAATGGAACAATATTAAACCCCAAGTAGACGAAATTGAATTTCCAGATGGGAAAAAAGTCATAATTTTAGCAGAAGGAAGGTTGGTTAACCTAGGTTGTGCAACTGGTCACCCAAGCTTTGTGATGTCAGCTTCATTTAGTAATCAAGTTTTGGCGCAAATAGAGTTATGGAAAAATTTCTCAAAATATAAAAATAAAGTCTATGTTTTGCCAAAGCATCTTGATGAGAAAGTTGCTAAAATTCATTTAGAAAAGATTGGAGCCAAACTTACAGATTTAACTGACGAGCAGGGAAAATATATTAATGTTCCAGTGGGTGGTCCTTTCAAAAATGATGAATATAGATATTAAGTCACTTTAGACCTGCAACTCCTTTAGTTGTTGAATACTCGAAATGAAGTACTTTATTTGGGAAAACTCTTTTAAAACAGTCATGGGCAGCAATAGCTGCCTCAGAAAAACCGGTCAAAATTAGTTTGAGTTTTCCTGGATAGGTACAAATATCACCAATAGCATAAATTCCTTCTGTTGAGGTTTTGCAAGTTGATTGGTCAACTTTCAGGATATTTTTTTCCATTTGCAACTCCCATTCTTTTATAGGTCCCAGCTCTGTTGAAAGGCCAAAAAAAGGAAGAAAGTAATCAATCTCAATTTTCTTTTTTTTACCATCAAGGTCTTTTAAAATTAATTTGTCAATAACTCCATTTTCTCCACTGATTGAATCAAGTTGAAATGGAATAACTAATTCAAGTTTTTGTCCTACAAGTTTGTGTAGCTTTTCGACATTGCTGGGTGCAGCTCTTAATTTTTCTCTTCTATGAATAAAAAAAATTTTTTTTGCAGTAGGTAATAATTCTAGAGACCAATCAACAGCTGAATCCCCACCTCCGGCTATTGCAATAATTTTATTTTCAAACATAGATTTTTTTTTTATATGATAAAAAATTGACTTATTTTCAAATTTTTCTATGTTCTCAACAGGAGGCCTGTTTGGCCCAAAAGACCCGTTACCAGCAGCTATCAATATACATTTTGCATTAATTATATTATTTTTAGAAGTTGTTATATTAAACGAATCAATTTCCTCAGAAATTTTTTCTACTTTTTGGTTTAAAAAAAAATTTGGTCTGAAAGGTTTTATTTGATTTTTCAAATTTATAATTAATTCTTCGGCTTTTATCTCTGGATAAGCTGGTATGTCATAGATTGGTTTTTCTGGATAAAGTGCTATGCATTGCCCTCCAATTTCTTCCAGACAATCTACCACACAAGATTTTATTCCAAGCTGTCCCAATTCAAAGACTGCAAACAATCCGACTGGGCCAGCACCGACAATGAGAACATCAGTTTTAATTTTTTTCATTTAATTATAATTTAATTTAATACAATAACATTTAATACATTAATATTAGTATATTAAAAAAAAATGAAAGAAGAATTTAACATTGTTTTAAATAATATTAATGAAACTAGAATTTTTGCTAAAAATATTTCTAAGTTCCTAGAATCATCGATGATTCTGTGTCTGTATGGAGATGTTGGCACAGGAAAAACTACTTTTTGTAGATTTTTGATAAATTCTTTATCAAAAAAAAAAATTAAAGTTTTAAGCCCAACCTTTCCAATTCTTCAGATTTATGAATTAGAGAAATTAAAAATTTGGCATTACGATTTTTATAGACTAAATAATAAAAATGAGATTTTAAATCTTGATTTTGATCTTGCAAAGAATGATTGTGTTTTAATAGAATGGCCTAAATTACTAGAAAATCTTCTTCCAAAGGATAGAATTATAATTAGATTTTTTGATGGTGATTGTTCTTTAAGTAGAAAAATCAGTATAATGTTTTGTGGAAGATTTAAAAAAATTAAGGAAAAGATTTGTATTCAATTGAAGAAAAAATAACGAAAGTACTAGAAAAAAAAAAAATAAAATTTTCTGGTCTTATTGCACTTCCAGGTGATGCTTCTGAAAGAAAATATTTTAAAATCAAACACAATAAAACTAATTTGATTTTGATGTATGATAAAAATGATAAAAATTTAAAAAAATTTTTAAAAGTTTCAAAAATATTAGAAAAAAAAGTGACTATACCAAAGATCATAAAAGACCTGAGGGAGGATAAAGTTTTGTTGATTGAAGATTTTGGAGATACGGAATACAGCAAATTTTCAGACGATAGAACTAAAAGAAAGTACTATAGGTTTGCAATTGATGCTATTGTTAAAATCCAAAAAAGCAGTTTCAATTTGCCATCTTATTCAATAAAAGAATTTTTGAGAGAATTTAATTTATTTTTTGAATGGTATGCACCCACTTGTAATAAAAAATTACAATTGAAAATAAATAATCTATTAACAAATTTAATAAAAATAACACAAGGTCTCCCGAAGGTATTTGTTCACAGAGACTACCATATAAATAATCTTTTTTTTTTAAACAGTAGAGATAATCACTTCAAATGTGGTTGGATAGATTATCAAGATGCATTATTAGGTCCCTGTGTTTATGATATAGTTTCGCTCACTCAAGACGCAAGAGTAGATGTTAGTAAAGAAATTGAAAAGTTTGTTATTGAATATTATCTGAATGAATCTCCACACATTGACCAAAAATTATTTAATTACTCATATTCAGTAATTGCTATTCAGAGACATATGAAAGTTCTAGGAATTTTTTCAAGATTAGCAAAAAGGGATGGAAAAAAAAAATATCTTTCGCACATTCCAAGAGTAAAAAAAATGTTAATATCTAATCTTCAGAAAGAAGAATTTACAGAATTGCATGGTTTTCTCTCAGATTTAATAAAAAATGGATAAAATTAATGAAGCAATGGTTTTTGCAGCTGGTTTTGGGAAAAGAATGCTGCCACTCACTAAAAAAATTCCTAAGCCCTTACTAAAAATTAATAATAAGAGTTTAATC
>MDTG01431895.1_pt1 | contig 23339 bp, 16 predicted proteins | sample 811421 | NCBI WGS metagenome assembly MDTG01 (sample SAMN05326645, study PRJNA326480) | marine metagenome | isolation source: seawater | place: Pacific Ocean: South East | collected 2011
CGGCAGCGCGGGCCGTTTCGTAAGGGCCCAGTCGAACCCTGTGCCAGCTTTGGCCGTTGACCGTCACGCTCTGGATACGGGCGACCAGGCCGAGCATGGCCAGCCGGGCCTTGAGCGCCTCGGCGTCCTCGGCCGAGCGGAACGAGCCGGCCTGGATCAGGTAGCTGCCGCCGGCCGGCGTGGCAGGCTGCTCGGGATTTTCACGCGCGCGCTGCTCGATCTCGCGGTTGGGAACGACCACCTCGATTTCCGGCAGCACGGTGAAGAAATCGTAGCGGCCGTCGCGCTGGCCCGGCTCGCTGTCGCCCGGGGCCTCGATGATGGGTGGATCGTCCCGACCGCTGGGCGGGCCGGCGGTGGTTTCGTCGCCGCGCGGCAGGTAGCCGCCCATCCAGGCCAGCAGCGCCAGCCCGAGTCCACAGCAAAGCCCGGCAACGAAGCTGAATACGCTGACCGTCGCACCCGAACTCCCGCGTCTTGCCTGCTTGCGCGCCACTACATCTGCTCCGGTGCGCTCACGCCGATCAGTTCCAGCCCGCCGGCGATGACGTGGCGAACGGCGCTGATCAGGTTCAGGCGCGCGTTGCGCAGATCGTCGTCATCGTCGACCAGGATGGCCACCGCGTTGTAGTAGGTGTGGAACTGGCCGGCCAGGTCGTGCAGGTAGTGCGCGATATCGTGCGGTGCACGCCGGCGCGCCGCCGTTTCGATGATTTCCGGCCAGCTGCCCATCGCCTGCATCAGCGCCCGCTCGTGTTTTTCCGTCAACTGCTTGAGCGCGGCATCTCCGATCGCGGGGTTGTGCTTCATCCCGCGGCCGTCGAGTTGACGGAAGATGCTGTGGATGCGCGCGTGTGCGTACTGGATATAGAACACCGGGTTTTCATTGGCCCGCGACTTGGCCAGGTCGAGATCGAAATCGAGGTGTTGGTCGTGCGAGCGCATGATGTAGAAATACCGCGCGGCGTCGTTGCCGACCTCCTCGCGCAGCTGCCGTAGCGTGGTGAACTCGCCCGAGCGCGTCGACATCTGGATCTTCTCGCCGCCGCGGTAGAGGACGGCGAACTGGACCAGCGGGAATTCCAGCCGTTCCGGGTCCTCGCCCAGCCCGCGCGCGGCGGCCTTCAGGCGCGGCACGTAACCGTGGTGGTCGGCACCGAAGATGTAGATGAGCTTGCCGGGGCACCGCTCCAGCTTGTCGAGCAGGTAGGCGACATCGGAGGCGAAATAGGTGGTGCGGCCGTTTTCGCGGACGACCACGCGGTCCTTGTCGTCGCCGAGTTCCGAGGACCGGAACCAGCGCGCACCGTTTTCGGTATACAGCCAGCCGCCGGACTCCAGGCGCGCCAGCGCGCGCTCGAGCGCGCCGCTGTCGTCGAGTTCGCGTTCGGAGAACCAGCGGTCGAAGACCACGCCGAACTGCTCGAGATCTTCGCGTATATCGGAGAGCATCGCGTCCAGCGCGGTCTTGAAGCACGCTTCGTAGCCCGCTTCGCCCAGCAGCTGGCGGGCCCGGCCGACCAGTGCATCGATATGCGCTTCCTTGTCGCCTTCCTCGGACTCGGACGCGTCCGGCGGAATGCCGTCGGCGACCACCCGCCAGGGATGACGAAGCTTGTCGCCGTTGTTGCTGCGCAGGGTTCGCGCGATATCGTAGATGTAGTCGCCGCGGTAGCCGTTGTCGGGGAAGCGCGGCGATTCGCCGCACAATTCCAGGTAGCGGATCCACACCGACGCGGCCAGGATGTCCATCTGGCGACCGTGGTCGTTGACATAGTACTCGCGCGCCACGCGATGACCGGCGGCGGCCAGAATGGACGACACGGATGCGCCGTAGGCGGCGCCGCGCCCGTGCCCCACGTGCAGCGGGCCGGTGGGATTGGCGCTGACGTATTCGGCCAGCACGTCTTCCTTTTCGCCGGGCTGCAGGTGACCGTAGCGATTGCCCGCCGACAGCACTTCGCGCACGACCGAGCGGAGGTGGTGGTCGCTGGCGAAGAAGTTGAGAAACCCCGGGCCGGCGATATCGACCTGGCGGACCCGCTTGGACGCCGGAAGCTTGGCGACGATCATCTCCGCGATCTCGCGCGGCTTGCGGCGCGCCGCCTTTGCCAGCACCAGCGCAACGTTGCAGGCATAGTCGCCGTGCTCGGGATCGCGCGGCTGGTCGACCTGGAACGCAGGTTCGATATCGCGGGGGAGCTTGTCGTCCCGCTTGAGGTAACCCACGGCCTGGTGGATGAGTTCTTCGATGTGCGCGCGCATGGATTGGGTAGGGTCGCAGAGCCGGGGTTTCGAGACTGCGTTATTGTACCGGGGCCTGCCGACGGGTGTTGTCGGCGCGTTATCCACAAAACCTGTGGATAAACGTGTGGGCAACCGGCTGCGGCGGCGCCGAAGGGCGCGGGACAGCGACAATGCTCTGGATTGGTCAATAATCAGTCATGTTAATTTAAGTCTTATGTATCATTGGGTTATGGCATCAAGTTCAACGAAAGGCTGGTAAATTTTCACCAAGCCGCTGTTTTTTTACCGGCGTGTGACACTGTGAATAAACTCCTGTGCCCGCTGCCGGGCGTAATCGAGGAAGTGTGATGGGCTTAACGGTCAGGAAGTTCAACGAGACGGCGCCGGAACTCGGCGCCCGGGTGTGGGTGGATTCTGCGGCGACCGTGATCGGTGCGGTGCGGCTGCACGACGACGTTTCGGTCTGGCCGAACGTCGTCCTGCGTGGCGACGTCAATACGATCGAGATCGGCGCCCGCAGCAATATCCAGGATGGCGTGATCGGCCACGTGACGCACGACGGCCCTTATTCGCCCGGTGGAATTCCCCTGGTCGTAGGCGAGGATGTCACCGTGGGCCACGCCGCGGTGCTGCACGCATGCACGATCGGCGACCGCTGCCTGGTGGGCATGGCGGCCGTGGTCCTTGACGGGGCCGAGCTCGAATCCGACGTCATGCTGGCGGCCGGCAGCCTGGTCGGTCCGGGCAAGCGCCTGGAGTCCGGGTGGCTGTACCGTGGGCGGCCGGCCGAGCCGGTCCGAAAGCTGACCGAGCGGGAACTGGAGATGCTGAAGTATTCTGCAGAGCACTACGTGCGGCTGAAGAATACCTACCTGGCCGGCAGCGAAGAGGAATTCGGCAATGCCTGATGGTCGGAGCGGGAAATTCTATGAGGTCGGTGGTATTGACCCGGCCGGTTGAAATCGGCGATACTAGACGGCTAGCCGGGGTGTAGCGCAGCCTGGTAGCGCAACTGCTTTGGGAGCAGTAGGTCGCAGGTTCGAATCCTGCCACCCCGACCAGCTGCGCCGAGCGCCGTCACAGCGCTCGAATCGGTGGGTCGAGGCCGGATTTGGATTGGCCGAGGCCGGCCGGGCAAGCTCGGCAGCGGGTCGGAAAGGTTTGGAGCGATTGCTCTGGGCCGGCGGGTCTGCGGCGGAACTGGATGAACCGGATTTGCGCCTGTAGCTCAACCGGATAGAGCATCGGCCTTCTAAGCCGAGGGTTGCAGGTTCGAGTCCTGCCAGGCGCGCCACCGGATTTCCGGGGCTCGACGAGAGCCGGGCAATTGCCCGGCGGAAAATGTTTGATCCGGGTACGTTTCCCGGCGAGGTTTTACAATGGTGGGCGTAGCTCAGGGGTAGAGCACTGGATTGTGGCTCCAGCGGTCGTGGGTTCAAATCCCATCGTCCACCCCATATTCAGCTGCTGGAACGGCCATGCCGTTCCAGTGGCGGGGCCGGCCGGCTTCGATCGGCTGTCCGGCTCAGGAAGGCTCGCCGGCGTTTGCCAACGACAGGCGCCGCGATTGACGTCGTGATCGACGTCGTGATTGACAATAGACACAACGGGCCGTTAGCTCAATTGGTAGAGCAGTGGACTCTTAATCCATTGGTTGTAGGTTCAAGTCCTACACGGCCCACCATATGCATCCAGCGCGCTTCGTGTCGCAGACTGCTGGCGCTGACTACGTCGTGAGTCGAATATTCACGGCGGCAATCCCTAGAAAGAAAATCGACCAGAGACAAACCAAGCGAGTTGAATTCCCAATGCAGGTATCGATGGAAAAAACCGGCGACCTGGGTCGCCGCCTGACGGTCGAATTGCCGACCGACCAGATAGATCAGAAGGTCTCCGGCCGTCTCGACGAGCTCCGTCGCCAGGTGCGTCTCAAGGGCTTCCGGCCCGGCAAGGTGCCGCTGACCGTGGTGCGCCAGCGCTACGGCGCGCAGGTGCGCCAGGAAGTGCTGCAGGAAGCCATGCAGACTGCGCTGCAGGAAGCCATCACCGAGCAGAAGCTGCGCGTGGCCGGCGTTTCCAGCATGAACCCCGACGACAGCGCCGAGGGTGATGCCTTCCGGTTTGTCGCCGAGGTCGAAGTGTTCCCCGAGCTGCCCGACATCGAAGTCTCCGACATGAACGTCGATCGGCCGGTGGTCGAGATCGGCGAGTCCGATGTCGACGACATGATCAGGACCCTTCGCGAGCAGCGCCGCAGCTGGTCGGACGCGGGCCGTGCCGCCGCCGAAGGCGACCGGGTCAGCCTGGAGTTTCATGCCCGGGCCGGCGATGAGCGCATTCCGGAAACCGGCGAGCACAAGCTGCAGCCGGTGCTCGGCAGCGGCGCGATGTTCGACGGATTCGAGCAGGCGCTGACCGGGCTGGAAGCGGGCGATGAAAAGACCGTCGAGCTCGAGTTCCCCGAGGATTTCGGCGACCCCGAACTGGCCGGCAAGACCGCCGACGTGAGCATCAAGGTCAAGGCGGTCGAGGCGTCCAGCATGCCCGAGGCCGACGACGAGTTCGCCAGCGAATTCGGCATCGAGGGCGGCATGGACCAGATGCGCATCGACGTTCGCAAGAATCTCGAGCGGGAAATGCGCGGCGCGCGCACCAACCAGCTCAAGAAGGCGGTCACCGACGGTCTGGCCGAACGGTTTGCCGACTTCAGTCTGCCGGAATCGGCCGTGCGCCAGGAGCTTCAGCAGATGCAGGCACAGCTTCGCCAGCAGTACGGCGAGAAGGTCAACCTGCCGGAAGAGCAGCTGCGGCCGGGCGCCGAGCGGCGGGTCCGGCTGGGGTTCCTGCTGGCCGAGATTGCGCGTCAGCATGACCTCGAAATCGACGCGGAAAGGGTCGAGGCAAGGATCGCGGAGATCGCCGAGACCTACGAGAATCCCTCGGAAGTCATCGAGCTGTATCGCCAGAATCAGCAGTTGATCGGTCAGATCGAAAACGCCGTGCTCGAGGAGCAGGTGGTCGACTGGGTGCTCGACAACGCGAACGTCAACGACAAGGAAATGTCATTCAAGCAACTCATGGAATCGGTATGAACGAGCGGGGCATGAAGGACGGTGGCTTGAACGAAAGGGCACTGAACCTGGTTCCGATGGTCGTCGAGCAGTCGGCACGCGGCGAGCGCGCCTACGACATCTACTCGCGCCTGCTCAAGGAGCGCGTGATATTCATCGTCGGGCCGATCGAGGACTACTCGGCCAACCTGATCGTGGCCCAGCTCCTGTACCTTGAAAGCGAAAACCCCGAGAAGGACATCAACGTCTACATCAATTCTCCGGGCGGTTCGGTGACGGCCGGCATGGCCATCTACGACACCATGCAGTTCGTCAAGCCCGACGTGTCGACCATGTGCATCGGCCAGGCCGCCAGCATGGGCGCGCTTCTTCTGGCCGCCGGCTGCAAGGACAAGCGCTACGCCCTGCCGCACTCGCGCATGATGATCCATCAGCCGCTGGGCGGGTTCCAGGGGCAGGCATCGGATATCGATATCCACGCGCGCGAAATCCTGAAGATGAAGGATCAGCTCAACCGGATTCTCCAGAGCCACACCGGCCAGGATCTCGAGACGATCGAGCAGGACACCGATCGCGACAAGTTCATGTCGGCCGGCGAGGCCGCCGAGTACGGCCTGATCGATCACGTCCTGGAAAGCCGCGAAATCGAAGCGGACAAGCCCTGACGCCGACTTTCCCGGGGTAACGACGTCGGGCTTGACGCCACGCTTGGCGTTTTGGGTTACCATTTGTAGCGAGATTGCCCGAAACGAGAGTCATGAGCGAAACTTCCAGCGATAACAAGGTCTTGTACTGCTCTTTCTGCGGAAAGAGTCAGCACGAGGTGCGCAAGCTCATCGCCGGCCCGAGTGTCTACATCTGCGACGAATGCGTCGAGTTGTGCAACGACATCATCCGGGAAGAGCTCGAAGACGCCAGCATGAGCGAGCGCGAGCGCCTGCCCACGCCGAAGGAAATCCACGAATTTCTCGACGAATACGTCATCGGCCAGCCCCAGGCCAAGCGGGTGCTGTCGGTCGCGGTCTACAACCATTACAAGCGCCTCGAGTCGCACAAGCATCGCGAGGACGTGGAGCTGGCCAAGAGCAACATCCTGCTGATCGGGCCGACCGGTTCGGGCAAGACGCTGCTGGCCGAAACGCTGGCGCGCATGCTCAACGTGCCGTTCACGATTGCCGACGCGACCACGCTGACCGAAGCCGGTTACGTGGGCGAAGACGTCGAGAACATCATCCAGAAGCTCCTGCAGAAGTGCGATTACGACGTCGAGAAGGCCCAGACGGGCATCGTCTACATCGACGAGATCGACAAGATTTCTCGCAAGGCCGAGAATCCGTCGATCACGCGTGATGTCTCCGGCGAGGGCGTGCAGCAGGCGCTGCTCAAGCTGATCGAAGGCACCATGGCCTCGGTACCGCCGCAGGGCGGAAGAAAGCATCCGCAGCAGGAATTCCTGCAGGTCGACACGCGCAACATCCTGTTCATCGTCGGCGGCGCGTTCGCCGGCCTGGACAAGGTCATCCAGGACCGCTCCGAGGCCGCGGGCATCGGTTTCCGGGCCCAGGTCAAGGGCAAGAGCGACTACAACCCGTCGGACCTGATCGCGACTGTGGAGCCTGAAGACCTGATCCGCTACGGCCTGATTCCCGAGTTCGTCGGACGCCTGCCGGTGGTCGCCACGCTGCGCGAGCTGGACGAGGACGCGCTGGTGCGCATCCTGGTCGAGCCGAAGAATGCGGTGGTCAAGCAGTTCAAGAAGCTGTTCGAGATGGAACACTGCGAACTCGAAGTGCGCGACGATGCCCTGAGCGCCATCGCCCAGAAGGCCATGGCCCGAAAGACCGGCGCGCGCGGCCTGAGGACGATCATGGAAAACGTGCTGCTCGACAGCATGTACGACCTGCCGTCGACCGAGAACGTGGTCAAGATCGTGGTCGACGAGGCGGTGATCAACGGCGAGGCCAAGCCGTACATGATTTTCGAAGGGAGCAAGCGGGCTTCGGGAGACTCTTGAAGCTCCTGATTGCTTGAACTCCGCGGCCCCGCAATGTGGTCCCCGGTGCTTGAATCGGCCTGTCACTGCGCCAATATCCCAGTCTAAACCCCGATATGTGGCGCGCACTGGCGCCCTGTGAGAAATATTGATGGCAAGCTCCAAGACACCTGATCTGCCCGTCGAATCGACGCGCCAGCCGACGCCCGTACTCAGCCTGCGCGATGTCGTGGTCTATCCGCACATGGTGATTCCGCTGTTCGTCGGACGCGAGCGCTCGGTGACCGCGCTCGACGAGGCCATGAACGTGGACAAGCGCATTCTGCTGATCACGCAGAAAAGCCCCGAAACCGAAGAGCCCGAACCCAAGGATCTCTTCGACTACGGCACGCTGGCGACGATTCTTCAGATGCTGCGCCTGCCCGACGGCACCACCAAGGTGCTGGTCGAGGGCGTCGAGCGCGTGCGCGTGACCGGCCTGAACGAAGACGACGGCTATCTGGCCGGCACCTGGGAAGCGGTCACGACGGCCGAAGACGAGGATACCGAGGCGCTGGACGTGACTGCGCGCAGCCTTCTGGGGCTGTTCGAGCAGTACGTCAAGCTGAGCCGCAAGATTCCCGTTGAACTGCTGACGACGCTCTCGGGCATCCACGATCCCAGCCGGCAGGCCGACACCATCGCCGCGCACTTGGGGATTCGCATCGAGGACAAGCAGCAGATTCTCGAAACCGCGGATCTGCGCGAGCGCATGGAGCGCCTGATGGCCTTGATCGAGGGCGAGATCGACGTGCTCAAGCTCGAAAAGCGCATTCGCGGCCGGGTCAAGACCCAGATGGAGAAAAGCCAGCGCGAGTACTACCTGAACGAGCAGATGAAGGCCATTCAGAAGGAGCTGGGTGACCTCGACGAGTCGGGCAACGACCTGGGCGACCTGGAGCAGAAGATCGACAAGGCCGGCATGCCCAAGGAAGCGCTGGAGAAGTCCAGGAGCGAATTCAACAAGCTCAAGATGATGTCGCCGATGTCGGCCGAGGCCACCGTGGTGCGCAACTACCTGGACTGGATGCTGGCCGTGCCCTGGAAGAAGCGCAGCAAGGTGCGTCACGATATCAAGGCGGCCGAAGACATCCTCGAGGCCGACCATTACGGCCTTGAGCGGGTCAAGGAACGCATTCTCGAATACCTGGCGGTGCAGCAGCGTGTCAAGAAGCTCCGCGGACCCATCCTTTGCCTGGTCGGTCCGCCCGGCGTAGGCAAGACCTCGCTGGGCCGCTCGATCGCGCGCGCGACCGGCCGTGAATTCATTCGCATGAGCCTGGGCGGAGTGCGCGACGAAGCTGAAATCCGCGGCCATCGGCGCACCTACATCGGTTCGATGCCGGGCCGGGTCGTGCAGAACATGTCCAAGGTGGGCACGCGCAATCCGTTGTTCATGCTCGACGAACTCGACAAGATGAGCATGGATTTCCGCGGCGATCCTTCCTCGGCGCTGCTGGAAGTGCTCGATCCGGAACAGAACAACACCTTCAGCGATCACTACCTGGAAGTCGATTACGACCTTTCGGAGGTGATGTTCCTGGCTACCGCGAACTCGCTCAACATCCCGGCGCCGCTGCTGGACCGGATGGAAATCATCCGCATCCCGGGCTACACCGAGGACGAAAAGCTCAACATCGCGCGCAAATACCTGTTGCCCAAGCAGATGGAGCAGCACGGGCTCAAGGAAGAGGAGCTTAGCGTCAGCGATACCGCGATCACCGACATAATTCGCTACTACACCCGCGAGGCGGGGGTTCGGAACGTCGAGCGCGAGCTGGCCAAGATCTGCCGCAAGGTCGTCAAGGAATTGAGCGTCCACAAGTCACTGGACAAGCGCCAGGTGACCACGCGCAATCTCGACAAGTACCTGGGCGTGCGCCGGTTCCGGTTCGGTCGCGCCGAAGAGCAGGACGAGATCGGCCAGGTCACCGGACTGGCGTGGACCGAGGTCGGCGGCGAACTGCTGCAGATCGAAGCCAACGCGGTGCCCGGCAAGGGCAAGCTGACCCAGACCGGACAGCTCGGCGAGGTGATGCAGGAGTCGGTCACGGCCGCCCTGTCGGTGGTGCGTTCGCGCGCCGACGCGCTCGGGCTCGATCCGGAATTCCATCAGAAGCGAGACCTCCACGTGCACGTGCCCGAGGGTGCCACGCCCAAGGACGGTCCGAGCGCGGGCATCGCCATGGTGACCGCACTGGTCTCGGTGCTTACGGGGATTCCGGTACGGGCCGACGTTGCGATGACCGGCGAGATCACGCTCAGGGGCCGGGTGCTGCCGATCGGCGGCCTGAAGGAAAAGCTGCTGGCGGCATTGCGCGGCGGAATTTCGACGGTGCTGATCCCGAAGGAAAACGAAAAGGACCTGGTCGAAATCCCGGACAAGATCAAGAAGGACCTGGAAATCCGCCCGGTCGAATGGATCGACGAAGTGCTTGAAATTGCATTGGTATCGCAGCCCGATCCGGATTCGGTTCCGGCCGCCGCCGGCCCGAAGTCCGACGCGTCGGACAAGGTGACACGGGCGCACTGAGCTCGGTCGGGCCGCGCCGGCAGTGGCCGGCCGGCCTGCGCCGATGGCGAGTCGATTCGGGCTAAAGATACTCTGATCGCGATATTTTCGGATATAATTCGGGATTGCTTTTGGCTGGCGGGAACCCACCCTTCAAGATCAGCGGCGGCCGTCGGCCGTAAAGCAAGCTGGATTCGTGTCGAATCCCCGGTTGATGCGGTTGTTCCGGTGGTATACCATCGGACTGTGGTGGTCGGAGTGGGGAAGCCCGACTGACCAGCATCAGATAAAAAGGGGAATCGACAGCTAACAACACAGAATGTATCTGGAGCAGATCAATTATGAATAAGAGCGAACTTACTGAAGCAGTTGCGGACCAGGCGGGACTCACCAAGGCTGACGCGGGACGTGCCCTCGACGCCATGATCGGTGCTATTTCCAAGACGCTGAAAAAGGGAGATACGGTTTCTCTGATCGGATTCGGCACCTTCTCCGTCAAGAAGCGCGCCGCTCGTACGGGCCGTAACCCGGCCACCGGCGAGACGATCAAGATCAAGGCCTCGAAAACTCCTTCGTTCAAGGCTGGTAAAGCGTTCAAAGACGCGATAAAATAAGGGGCTTAGCGTCCCGGGTGCTTAGCTCAGTTGGGAGAGCATCGCCCTTACAAGGCGAGGGTCGGCGGTTCGAGCCCGTCAGCACCCACCAGAAGTAAAAGGAGTGGTAGTTCAGTTGGTTAGAATACCGGCCTGTCACGCCGGGGGTCGCGGGTTCGAGTCCCGTCCACTCCGCCAATACCAGAATCGGGGCGCCTCAAGCGGCGCCCCGTTTTTTATCATCGACGGGGTCATTGACCGACACACGCTCTGTTTGCCCGGGCGGCGAGCCATCGGGAGTCCCGAAGTCGGCCCCGCGCTGCGTGCCGGTCGCCTGAAATAGGTAAACTATGCCCGCGCCCGCGCGCCTTGCCGGCGAGCGGCGACGAAACCTTGAGCGTCTGGTGGTTAGCGACCTCATCAGTGATCCAGCGACGCGTCTTACAATCTGCCTGCGCAGGAAGCGAATTTTATGTTGCAAGCCATTCGTGACCGGGTAACCGGTATCGTTGCAATCTTCATTCTCGGATTGCTGGCCATTCCGTTCGTGTTCTTCGGTCTGGACAGCTACATCCAGAGCGTGCCCCAGGATGCGGTCGCCCAGGTCGGAGACTCCGAAATCACGGTTTCGGAATTTCAGTCCGAGTTTTCCCGGTACCGGGCGCAGCTTCGCCAGCAGCAGGGCGAAGCCTACGACGAACTGCAGGCCAACCGGCCGGAGGCGCGTCGGGAATTCCTCGAGAGCATGATCGATCGCCGCCTGTTGCTGCAGCACGCCCAGTCGATGGGCATGGCCATCAGCGGCAATACCATTGCAGACGTGATCCGCAACGTACCGGCGTTCCAGATCGACGGCCGCTTCGATCCGGAAATCTATCGCCAGCGGATTACCGCCAGCGGTCAGAGCGCGTCTGCCTTCGAGCGTGAACTTGCCGGCGATCTCCTGATCCAGGAATTGCCCGCCGCGGTCTCCAGTTCGGTGATCGTGACCGACGCCGACGTGGACCGCTGGCTGCGCGTTCAGATGGAGCAGCGCCAGATTTCCTACGCCACCATTCAGAGCCAGGCCTTCGACGAGGAAGTCTCGATTACCGACGGTGAGGTCGAAGCGTTCTACAACGAGAACCAGGGCCAGTTCATGCGCCCGGAGCGGGTCAGCGTCGAATACATCGAGCTGGACACGCGCGAGATGGCGGAAACCGTGGAAATCGAAGAGGATGTCCTTCAGCAGCGCTACGAAGCCACGCAGGCGCGCTTCATGACCTCGGAACGACGCCGGGCCTCGCATATCCTGATCACCGCCGGCGCCGAGCGCACCGAGGAAGAGGCCAGGGCGCTCGCGCAGTCGCTGCTCGAGCGGATCGAGAACGGCGAGGACTTCGCCGAACTGGCCGGGGAATACTCCGACGACCCGGGCTCGGCTAGTCAGGGCGGCGACCTGGGCTGGATCGAGCCGGACGTGATGATGCCCGAGTTCGAAGCCGCGCTCTATGAACTGCAAGCGGGCGAAATCGCCGGGCCGGTTGAAACCGAATTCGGCTGGCACCTGATTCGCCTCGACGAGATCGAGGCGCCGCGCGGGCAGACCTTCGAAGAAGCCCGGTCCCAGATCCTCGAGGAAGTCCGCCAGGAACGCGCAGACGACCTTTACATCGAACTGAGCGAGCGCCTGATCGACCTGGTCTACGCCGATCCCACCGGCCTGGAAGCCGTGGCCGAGGACCTCGGGCTGGAACTGCAGCAGGCCGGGCCGTTTTCGCGCTTCAGCGCCGAAGGCCTGATGGCCAATCCGCGCGTGCTCGAAGCCGTGTTCTCCGATCTTGTGCTGGTCGAGCGCCAGGCTTCGGAGCCGGTCGAAATAGACCCCAATCACGCCGTGGTCGTGCGAGTCACCGAGCACCAGCCTTCCGAGCCGCGGCCGCTTGAAGACGTGGCCGACGAGATTCGCAGCCGGCTTGCGCGCGATGCCGCGCGCGAAGCGGCGCGTGCCTACGCGACCGGCCTGGTCGAGCGGATCCGGAGCGGTGACGAGACGCTGGAACAGGTCGCCGAAGCCGAGGAACTGGAACTTCAGCAGCAGGCGGCGACCCGCCGCAGTTTCGAGTTGGGCAGCCAGGTGCTGGATACCCTGTTCAGCCTGCCGCGTCCGGCAGACGGCGAGAGCGTGCTGGAGGTAATCCCGAACGCCAATAACTGGATGCTCGTTCGCCTGGAGCAGGTCACGCCGGGCAATCCGGAGGAAGCCGGCGACGCCCAGCGCCAGAGCGCGAGCCAGCAGATTCGCTTCACGCGCGCATCGCTTGAATTCGAAGGCATGCTTCAGTGGTTGCGCGAAAACACCGAAATCAACGTGATCGAGCAGCGGCTGTAAAGTCCGGAAGTCGGTAGTCGAAAAACCCATACGTCGCTAGGTCGTTTCGTCTTTTCGAAAAAACAAAATGACTAAACGACCACTGACCACCGACTACCGAGCAGTTCCGTGATCGTGTGGGAGGGGCTTCCAGCCTCGATGGCATCGGTTCTTCGGCGCAGGATGCGCCTCCCACAACACATCCAGCAGTCAGGAACCCGAACTCGGATTCTCCGCCGAATTTTTCCGACCACCGACCAACGACTACCGTATTTACGGACCCTGTCAATAAACCTCTTGAGAACGTCGCGAGCGCGCGCCTGACGGTGGCCGCCGGAGCGCAGGAGCCGCAGTGTACGTGTTGTGTACATGAGGAATCCGAGCACCGCCGGACGCCGTCAGGCGCGCGCGCAGTAGTTCTCAAGAGGTTTATTCCAGGCCCGCCATGCCGACGATGTTATACCCGGCATCGACGTAGGTAATCTCGCCGGTAATCCCGGCGGCCATCTCCGAGCAAAGAAAAGCCGCGGCATTGCCGACGTCTTCGGTCGAGACATTGCGTCTCAACGGCGAGGTGGCTTCGACATGGCTGAGCATCGAGCGCAGCTTGGAGACGCCCGACGCCGCCAGCGTCTTGATCGGGCCGGCCGAAATGCCGTTGACCCTGATCCCGTGTGGCCCGAGGCTGTGGGCGAGGTAGCGCACCGATGCTTCCAGGGAGGCCTTGGCCAATCCCATCACGTTGTAGCTGGGCATCGCCCTGATCGCACCCAGGTAGCTCAATGTCAGCAAGGCGCCGTTGCGGCCTTCCATCAGCGGCTTGCCCGCCTTGGCCAGCGCGGTAAAGCTGTAACTGGAGATGTCGTGGGCGATGCGAAATCCTTCGCGCGTGACGACGTCGGCGAATTCACCCTCGATCTGGTCGCGGGGCGCGTAGCCGACGGCGTGGACGATGATGTCGAGATGACCCCAGGCCGATTTCAGCTGCTCGAACACCGACGCGATCTGATCGTCATCGGCGACGTCCAGCTCCATCACGAGGTCGGATCCGGTCTGCTCGGCGATCTTTTCGACGCGCGACTTGAGCTTGTCGTTCTGGTAAGTGAACGCGAGTTCGGCACCTTCGCGGTGCATGGCTTCGGCGATACCCCATGCAATCGAACGCGGACTGGCCACGCCGACGATCAGCGCACGTTTGCCTTGCAGAATTCCCATTTTGTTTTCCTCTGGTGTTTCGTTTTTCAGGACCGGCCCGGCAGGTACCGGATCGCGGCGCCGCCCAGCAGCAGAATCAGCAACAGCATCGCCATCGGTGAATCCACCGGCACGGCGCTCGGATCGATCTCGGGCGGAATCCCGGGGCCGCCCGGACCCTGTATGTCGTCCAGTTCGAGCCAGATGCCCGGACACGTCACTGGAGAAGCCGCGTTGCGCCATTCGGAGTCCACGGCGTCGGCGACATCATCGAAAGCCTCGTAGAACTGAAGGCGCACGATACCGTCGCCGTTCGGCTCGATTTCCGGCAATCCCTCGTCTGCAAGCATCACCACGCCGCCGGAAGAAAACTCCTGGTTTCCGGGCGCCTCTACCGCAAACCCCGGCGCCAGGATCACGGCGTCCGGATCCGCGGAGCCGTCGGAGTTGCTGAGGAATACGCTGGCATCGGACAGCCAGCTGTCGCCGACCGAGGCGATGCCGACATCCCAGGCGACGCCGACGACCTTGAGGCTGCTGGAAATGTCGACGTCGATGATCACGTTGTCGGCATCGTCCAGGTCGTCCCAGCTATCGATGTCCGTCAGGTCCATGCAGCTCTGGACGCCGCGCTCGATCCCGGCGGGAGAGGCGACCCTTGTCACCGCATGGATGCGCACGCTGCCGTCGGCGCCGGCAAGCAGCGCCTGGTCTGTGCGAGCCTGAGACTGCGCGTTTGCCGGGATTGCCGCCATGGCGGCCAGGACAGCGAAGAAAAGTACGGGGCCGAGCGAGCGGGCAATATTCATTTAGCAGGGACCTGTTGATTCATGTTGTGTTCGAGCCGACGATGGCGCCCCGGGCAGGAGTCGAACCTGCGACCTGCCGCTTAGGAGGCGGCTGCTCTATCCGCTGAGCTACCGGGGCCGTGTAAGCCAAGCGTGAATGGTAGCAAAATAGCCCTGCCGCGACTTTGTCCGGTGACCGCCTCGCGCAGGAACGATGCGCGGGACCTCAGAGGTCGCGCAGCAACTCGCCCCGCCAGCCGTCCAGCCAATCGCACTCGATGCCCTGGACCTTGCGGGTCAGGTCGCGCTTGCTGGCGATCACGGCCGGCTCGACCTGGAGCTCGTCGGCGATCTGCTTCACGTGACCCTGCATTTCCTTGATTCGTGCGCGCTGCTCATTGGTCAGGATGCCAAGTTCCGGTGGGCGGACATACGGCTGCGGTGCGGCGTCGATCAGCTCCATGATCTTCGCCCGATCGCGTTTGCCGACGCGCTGGCGTCCGCCCGCGAAGCGATCGAAATCCTGTTCTCGCATGCCGGTCTGCCTTGCCAGTTCCAGCAGCACGGGGTCGGCGACGACGAATCCGCGCGGAATGTCTCGGCTGCGCGCTTGTTCCTCGCGCCAGCGCGCCAGACGTGCCAGGCGTTCCAGCTCTTCGTTCGACAGCCCGGCCGCACCCTTGATCCTGACCACCGGGTCGCTTTCGAGATGCTGGCGCTGGAGTATCCGGCGGCAATCCTCGATGAGCCATTCCATCCTGCCCGCCTGCTCGAGTTTCTCGCTCAAGACTTCGCGCATCCGCGGCAGTGCGATCACGTCGTTGGCCGCGTATTCGATCCAGGCTTCCGGCAGCGGGCGACGGCGCCAGTCGTTGCGGCCCAGGCCGCCGGGAAACTCGACCCCCAGCAGATCCCGGGCCAGAATTTCATAGCGGATCTGCAGCGGCCAGCCGACAAGTGCGGCAGCACGCTGCGTGTCGAACAGCGGCGCGGGTTCGGCATGGCCGACCATGTCGATGACCTCAAGGTCTTCGCCGGTGCTGTGAAGAATCTTCGATGCGCCGGCATTGGCCATGATCGCGCCAACCAGGTTTTCGAGTTCGGGCGAGCCTTCGAGGGTGACCGGATCGACCAGCCATGCCTGATCGCCATCGCTGAATTGCAGTAGCCCGGGGCGCGGAAAATAAGTCCGCTCCCGGACGAATTCGGTGTCAACTCCGATAGCGCCGACGCTCGTCATTTTGTCGGCGTGTTCGGAAATGTGATGAGGTTCGCTTAAAAGAAGCGTTTTTGAGGTTGGCATTTGAATCCAGTGTTTGAGTCGACGCGCGAATCATCGCGCTTGCCGCTTTTTTTCATTGTTACGGTACTACAGCCTTGTCGTCACAAGTCCGATCAGTTATGTTTGCTTCAAGGGAGAGACAAGCCGACAGCACGTACAACCAGCGGCACATCAATCATTTTTCCGTTTCCAGCAAGGTTCTTGACCTATGAAGCTCTGGCTATTATGCATTGCAACCGGGATATCGCTCTGCCTGGCGCCGATTCACGCGACCGCGCAGGAAGAGGGTTCAGCTCCGGACGAACAGGATGCGCCGCAAGATCGCAGCGTTCGGCGTCTGGGCGACGTTATCGGGGAGGGCTCTTCGGAGTTTTCGATGGATATTCCGCAAATCGACATGCCGGCGGCGCCGGTGTCCGAGCAGCCGGATGTCTCGTTGCCCGACCAGGCCATGGACGATCGCCTGCAGAATATCCTGGCCCGGCGTGCCTTCGTTCCGGACAACCCCGAGATCGAGCAGGAACTCGCTTCGCTGCTCGATGAGGTCGAAGCCGAGGCCCGCCAGGCGCTGGCCGCCGGCGATATCGTGCTGGCTACCCGGTTTGCCAACGTCATCGCCGAATTCGACAGCGAACGGGCGGTGATCGGCGAGGTGGCGGCGGAAGTCGATCGCCTCGCCGAGGTCGATCGATTGCTGGGACAGGCCGACCAGGCGCTGGCGTCGGGCAACCTGGTGACGCCGGCCGATGCTTCGGCCTGGGCGCTTTACGGACAGGTCATCGCGATCGACGCCGACAATGAGCTTGCTGCGGCCGGCCTGGATGCAGTTCGAGAGCAGATGCTGGCGCGTATCGACGAGCTTCTGGAGGAAAACGATTTCGAGGATGCCGAGACGCTTCTGTCGCGAGCCGAGGACATGCAGTTCGAGGACGGTCAGCTGACCCAGCGGCGTGAGAGCATCGCTTCGGCGCGCGAGGATCGGCAGCGCGCACTGATGAATGAAACTCGCCAGGCAATCGACCAGGGCAACTTCGACCGTGCCGAGGATCTCGTCAATCAGTTGATCGGCATGGGCGTGGCCCAGGAGCAGGTCGACCGATTGCGCCGATCGCTTGACGATGCGGTTCGCTACAGCGGATTCGAACCCGGGCAGTTGTTCCAGGATGGACTGGGCGGTGGCGATGCCTACGGTCCGGTGATGGTGGTCATCCCTTCGGGCAGTTTCATGATGGGGTCGCCCGAAAACGAGGACGGCCGAGTCGACAACGAAGGGCCGAGATTCCGGGTGACCTTCGATCGCGGATTCGCACTGTCGCGCAACGAAGTGACGGTGGGCCAGTTCCGCCGATTCGTCGAGGCGACCGGCTACGAGACCGATGCCGAGAAGAGCGGCGAGTCGCGGGTCTACATGTCCGGATCCGGTCGGGTGGCCGAGCGTCGCCGGGTGACCTGGCAGGACGATTACCTCGGCAACCCGGCCGACGACGCGCTGCCTGTGATCCACGTTTCCTGGAACGACGCCGTCGCTTACGCAGAGTGGCTGGCCGAAACGACCGATCGTCCGTATCGACTGCCGACCGAGGCTGAATTCGAATACGCGCTGCGCGCGGGTTCGCAGACGCCGTACTGGTGGGGCGAAGATTCTCCCGAGGAAGTCGTCGAGAACGTGACCGGTGACGGCGATCAGTTCACCGACAGGCGCCAATGGACCGTGGCCTTTCGTCGCTACAACGATGGCTACTGGGGCCCCGCGCCGGTCGGATCGCTTGCCGCAAACCCGTTCGGACTGTTCGACATGGGCGGCAACGTGATGGAATGGGTGCAGGATTGCTGGCATGACGGCTACGTGCGCGCGCCCGACGATGGAAGCGCCTGGGTAAACCCGGGTTGCGGCAGGCGCGTGATTCGAGGCGCGTCCTGGAGCAGCACACCGGAAATGAGCCGCTCGGCATTTCGCATATCGAGCCAGGAAGCGGCAACCGATGCCCGCGTGGGATTCCGGGTGGCCAGAGGACTCTGAGCAGGTCCGGAATCGATAACGGCGCTGCCGGTCGGATGCCGCCGGCACGACTGCCGGGCGCGGCGTGACCGCGCCGTTCTCGACACGCCCGGTTCCCTGGCCGCGCTCCGGGCGACTGGAATGTTTGCCGACGATCGCCTATTCTATTTTCGAAGATCGTTGAATTCCCTGGACTCGGTCCCTTGCACCGGAGCGCTGTCCGGGGCCGTCAAGGGGTTGTTCGAATTTCGCCGACGATCCGGCCCGGAGCATCGAGAACGATGACCGGGTAGTCTTTCGGTAGAAGCGAATTCATCTTCGGTGGGCCGCAGCAAGCGCGTCAAGCTGGCCCAAGAGAGGCCGAAACAGTGAAGCCGTGCTCGAACATTGCAATTGCCGTGCATCGTCCTTGCGACGATCTCTGGCATGGCGGCAATCGATCTTGAACGCGCCCAGGCAACTATTGCGCTCAACCGCCCCCCTGGTTGCCGGAATGGTGCTGATTGCGGTCGGCGGGTTTGCCGCGATCAAGTGGGGCATGGCGACGGAGCGCTCCGACGCGCGCGCACGACTTGCATCGACCAACCGGCAGATCGTGGAGCGACTCGATCTGGTGATCGACGAGTTTCGGGCGCTGGGGCGCGACATTGCCGGCAGCGACTTACCCTCATGTTCCAGTGAATCGCTGGAGCACTACAGGCGACTGCTTTTCGAGCTCGAGTATCTGCGCGACATCGGATTCGTCCGGCAGCGCACGTTGCTGTGCTCCACGGCCATCGGTGTCATCGAGAACCCGGAGGTCAGCAGTCGACCCGATTTCGTTCTTCCCGGGGGTGTTCAGGTCTATGCGTTCCGACCGGTCAGAATCTCCGCGGGCCAACCGACGATGATCCTGCAGGCCGACAACTACAACGCGCTGGTGGACCCTGGCCTGATTTCCAGCCTGTCGGCTGCCCGACCGGCCCTGACCGTGTCGGTGATGGAAGGCAGGGACTCGGTCCGCTTTCCGCTGCACCAACAGCGTGAACTCCAGGGCGCGCTTATTTCCACGAACGAATGCAGCCCTCGCTACGGTTTTTGTGTGCAGGTGGACGCGGCGGCCCCCGGGATGGGATGGAAATCCTCACGCCCGCTCGGCTTGGGCGTGTTCGGCGCCGGCAGCGGTCTGGCCGTGTTTCTGCTCGGACAATCGGTATTGCTTCGCTCGCGCAACCCGGTGATCAGGATTCGACGCGCAATCCGGAGACGCGAGATGCGCGCCGTGTATCAGCCGATATTTTCCATGCCGGACGGAAAGCTGGTCGGGGTCGAGTTGCTGGCCCGATGGCCGGATGCCCCGGAAAATCTGCAAACGGCCGAAAAGTTCATCGGCGAAGCCGAGACCAGCGGATTGATCCAGGACCTGACGGTGATGATGGTCGAAGTGGCCGCCAGCGAGATCTCCGACTGGCTCATTGCCGATCCCGCCAGAACGCTGGCGATCAACATCTCAGCATCCGAGCTCACCGGGGACGCCCTGCCCGACAGGCTGCTGCACTGCTTCGTCGAATACGGAATCCTCCCGGGCCAGATCGTGCTCGAGCTCACCGAACGCAGTATCGCCACGCCGCGGAGAAAGCAGCTGGACCACCTGGCCGCCGCCGGATTCCAGATCTACATCGACGATCTTGGCGAAGGCTACAGCAGCCTCTCCTACCTGCACCACCTGCCCATCTCGGGGGTCAAGATAAGCCGGTCGTTCACCTCAGGCCTGGGCACCGACTCGCCCAAGGTCGACCTGGTGCTGGCAATGATCGAAGTGGCACGCAAGCGCAACCTCGCCGTGGTCCTCGAAGGCATCGAAACACGCGACCAGCACATCGCGATGATGGGACTCGGGCCGTTGCATTGCCAGGGGTTTCATTACGCGCGACCGATGAGTGCGGATGACCTCGTGCAGCTGAGCACCTCCGACAACGCCCCGCCTCGCGCTGGCCCCCGTAAGTAGATGTTCATCCTTTCCTGGCGCCGATCAATTGCATTGCCGAATTTCCGAACCTCGTGGTGCGCAATTGACGTTGGAACGTTTGGATGGAAAAGGCGGTTCCCGGCTGGACTTCGGGTCTGGGCAGATAATCCCAGGCCAGGCTTCTCAGGCGTTTAGTGCAGAGATGACGTGCTCTGGATCATTTTCAATGGCCGTCAACAATGCGAGGGCCGGGCCTTCCGGCTGCCGCCGACCCTGCTCCCAGTTTCGAATGGTGGATACCTCAACATGCACGAGCTTGGCAAACTGAGTCTGCGTCAAGTCAAGCTTCGCACGTATTCGCTTTACACGAAACGCAGGAACTTCCGTTACCCGGGAGGGTTCAGCAGTACCGGAAATGATCTGATCGGCATGCTGGACACTTTCCATCAGTTTTTCAAAGTTGTTCTGGTCCATAGTCTTCAATTCCAGTTCTGGATAACCGCCTTCAATGCCTTCTTCTGCCCTTGCGTCAAATCGTCTTGCTCGTCTTTCGAGTACAAGTACAGCATTATTATTTGCTCATGCTGATCTCTGTAAAAATAGATCGTTCTTATCCCCCCTCGCTTCCCTTTCCCGCGGTTTGGATCAGCCCACCGAATTTTCCTGGCTCCGCCGGTCCCGCTGATTGGAGCGCCAGCGGTCGGCTGTTCGGCAAGAAAGGACTGAAACTTCGAGTATTCCTCATCGCTCAGTGCCTTCGCCACCTGCGCTGTAAAGACCGCCGTTTCGATGAAAGTTACGTTTACACGCCGCATGAGAATACTACGCCACTGGCGCACCTACTGTCAACCCTTTCCGAATCTATCAGAAAGGCAATTCAATGACAAGAAAGGACGCTTGGCTGGCAATCCGGAGGAAAAATAGGGGAACCGACTGGAAGTCTCCCTCAATGGCAAGCTCCAAACTTCGCCGCTGCTGCCTGCACGGAAATCTTGAGGGCCTGGAAGTGAGCTGGCCAAGAAGTCTATAACTCTTGGTTCAAACTATGGTGCCGGGGGCGGGAATCGAACCCGCACTCTGTTTCCAGAACCGGTTCAGACGAATCGGAGGAGGTGGCGGCGATTCAGCTGCTCCATGCCTCGGTGGCCTCAAATCGCGATTACCGGCGGTTCGACCGGCCCCATGCAATAGTGCACGCTGGTCTACTGTTAGTCGCAGAGTTGGCTGCAATATTCGGGGGGTCTGGCCGAAGGCATTGCAGAAATCGCTTCATGCTCCGGTGCCAACTGACGAGTAGACGCGAGGCGAAGCGAACCTCCGACGGGGCTGACTTTGCCTCGCTTGGATCGCAGGGCGGATCGCCCTCGGGCTCTTGAGTTATCCCCTCAAACGCCTCTATCGTCAGATTCAAAAGCGAGATGCAGGCCTCGAGAACCTCGATTCTGCACAGCGCAAGCGTGATGTAGTTGAGTATTTATTTAACAGTCGCCCCGAGCAAGGTCGCGGGGGGGGCGGTCACCGGGGTCTCAGGTAGACTTTTTGTTTGCGGACAGATTGTCACCGAAGAGAACACTGGCTGACCACCGTGTCACATAGTGCCAAGAGGAAGCTGTCTCTGCTGCAACCGGCTGGAGAACTCCCACGCTTGGAGAGATGGCCCTCATTTCCAACAAGTCACCTGAACAACATAGCTTTGTGCAGACTCAATGATGTCGGGAGTCTCCAGAACACGAGTCAAATTACCGCTTGAAGCATATCTAGTACCTGTGGTGTTTAGGAAACTTTCCAGTGGTCCAGGCTTAATAGCGAAATTCACATTTTGTGGAGCTGTTCCAGTTGCCTTGATAGCCCATTCAGTGTTCAAGGAGGCCGTGACAACGCCAATAACCGCACCGTAGCGATTGAACAAAGGGCCACCGCTATTTCCGGGCTGAATGGGCGCCGATATCTGGAGAAAGCGAGTGTCATCTTGAATTCCAGCGAGCGAACTAACTGCCCCATCAGTCACCTTAGGATAGGTAGACAAGACGCCCGATAAAGGGTATCCAAGCGTGACGACAGGTTCGCCCAAGCGGATGTTTTTCTCAATTCCGAGCCTAGCAAAATTAGTACTCCGCTGCCCGTCGGTCGATATAAGGGCAAGATCATTTTGTCGGTCTACCTTCTTCACCTCTGCTGGAATAGTCGTGCCTTCATGATGCACTTTCACAAGACTGCACTCATCGACTACATGCTCATTTGTAACTACGTCTCCATCTCGATTCACAAAAAAACCGGTAGCGCTGGTTTCAAGCACGGGTGGTGCTGGCTCAGAAGGTAAGCTCCGTTTACTAGGTTTGCTTCGGCCCGGCTTTGAAGCCTCTTCTTCTCGCTGAGAGGCATAATATGTTCGTGCCAATCGTCCGTTAATCCCTGTAATCCGGCATGCTCGACCACCTTGTGCATAAGCGAGCCGTAGTGCCGTAGACTTTGCAGACTCAACTGTTGGCTGGCTCCAGGCGGCTCCAATCACTCCATTTGAACACTGGACTAAAGCCTTCGGCGAACCGTTTATGTTGTATTGACTCAAAACTTGTTGCGACGTAGCGCCAGGCGTAGCGCAACCCTTAAGCAGCAATATGCCTAGTAACACAAAAGAGAAAAATAGAGGTTTTATTTGCCCGCCAGCGCTCACGATAGCCCCACCCTTGAAGTCAAATTTACAGTTCCAGATAGATCCGTCTGGTAATTTTCCACCATAGTCGTCGTTGCATTTTTCAAGTGTTGACGCAAATCGAAACTTGGATTGGCCGTACGCTTAAACTAAACACTCGGCTGTGCGGGGACCGTGCTGTAGAAATCAGAGAAACGAGGTTCGTCTGATTTCGCCGCTCGCCTGTCGTCTGGAAACAGTAATTCAATCTGCGTATGCCGGTATTGAATGTACCGGTTTGGGATCCGAAACGCAATATTTAGTAGGCTCTCGGGCTGGGTAATCAAGATGCTTTTATAGGTATACCTCTAGCGGCACACGTGTTTCCTGGCTCGAGAATGTATTGAATATTGTGTTTCTGAACCCAAACCGGTACACTAGTAACGAATACACCCAAAACAGCACGGGAGCCGGAAATGTTCATTCGAGCCTACCTGCGAGCCAGCACCGCCGACCAGGACGCGAGCCGCGCTCGCGCAAGCCTTGAGAGCTTCGTAGCCGACCACGATCAAAAAGTCGCATCGTGGTACGTGGAGAATGCCAGTGGCGCCGCCTCAGATCGCCATGAGCTCCGTCGGTTGCTGGAGGACGCCAGCTCTGGGGATATCCTGCTGGTCGAGGCCATAGACCG
>MDTG01378928.1_pt1 | contig 23334 bp, 30 predicted proteins | sample 811421 | NCBI WGS metagenome assembly MDTG01 (sample SAMN05326645, study PRJNA326480) | marine metagenome | isolation source: seawater | place: Pacific Ocean: South East | collected 2011
TTATTAGTTAGGTAATATTTTATTAGTCGTACAACTATTTAATATAAACTAAGTGCTTTGTCTAGTTTATTACCGTATTTCATGTATCGTGGATCTACCGTTCCTGAGGGCAAATCTTCCCTGACTGAATACTTGTCAGGTCTTCCCTCGTCGTCGTGTGTTAAATACTGGTAAAATTTGTTGAAATCCGGACCTCCTTGGGGAATCGTACTAGATGTTTTACAAGTATTATCATCTCCCGGACAAGGTTCGATCACAAAACTTTCTTGTTTTGTTTGTTCTTCTTTTTGTTCGACCGATTCATCTGGAGTTATTTGTGCTCTGACTGGTTCAATTACTTTTGAGTTCATATCTTTGTATGTGATTCCGATAAAAATTCCAAGAGCAACCAATACAAAAATTGTGCCCAATGCTGGATGACCAACAACTGCACTGATGATCAACAATACAATAATCGTCAACAATAATGTGTTCATACTTTTTGTTATAATGCAAATAAAAAAGATTTTATCAACAATATTTATTCACCAATCCATAATATATACGTACCTTTCTCCAACTTCACAATGTTTTCGAAATCCACATTTTTTGTATAAACGTTCGGCGTCAGGATTGTCATTATCAACCATTAATTGAATACGATTACAATCATTTTTCACGTGATTTATCATATATCTTAACATTTTCTTACCAAATCCTTTGTTTCGGAACGGCGGTGAAATTGCAAAATTGTAGACAAATGCATATTCAGAATCGGGATGATCATTATCACAACGAGAAACACCAACATCCCAAAGCTCAATACCCATAAAACCGATCAATTCAGGACCGTGGTAAAGTATAAGTACATCGGATTTACTCGAAAAATCTATGTTATGTCCAAATGACTGCCTTGCTATTCGTTTAATGACTTTCATTTCAAAATTGGTGACATCAAAAATTGATTTAATTTGTATTGTGGTTGGTATAAAAACTCGATTACCCATTATTTTTATTTTAATTTTAATACATGAAATACTTTTTTTTAATCGAATTTGAAATATCCATTTGAAAATTGTAATTTTTTCCTAAATGTCCACATAATACCACATATATTGTTATATTTATCTATACTAGTCTGCTTAATTTCTTCACGTTCATTCGTATATTTCCTAATTAAATACTGATAATACGGAACAAAACTCTGTGTAAATACTGGTTTCATTTTGACTAATTCCTGTTTTAAACAATCAAGATAATGTGTATCTCCTGTTTCAAAATATAACTTTTCTAAATCAGGCAAATATATTCTGTCTACAATACTCTGTATACGATTGAATGAGTAAATATAACATAATGTAAAGTAATCTCTAGTTGGTTCATATGGTAATGCGTATTTTATATGTTTGATATATTTCCACATGAGATACCATGGCATCGAACATTTTCCAAATATTTTACGAAACGTTTTATTTAATTGTCTCATTGAACCTAATGTTGATATGTCGAAATATTCGGAGATAATCTCCCAACAATAGGGTTTGTCCTGGATTGCATTCATTTTTAGTTTTCCATGCGTTTATTTATTCATTGAAAAATTATACTCTATGTATGTAAAAAAACATGGCAGATTCTACAGACGTAGTTACAAGTGATAATGGTACCACAAATTTGAAAGAATCCGTCGCCGAGGCATTCATGAACATGGTGGAACAATTTATGACGGCACTTTCTGAAGTCTGGGAAGAAGATTGTATGTTGATCGCTTACAACGCACTGTTCAAAACAACTTACAAAGATTTACAATCACAAAGTGGAAAAAATAAAAAGGCAAAAGATTCTATTTTATTGTATCACAAACAAATGGCGCCTTATTACAGTATGTGTTTGAAAAAGAATGCAAAGATATTGAAAGTAAAGTCCCTCACATTGATAAAAGATTTGGGTTTACGTTCCAAATACAACGAACCAGGGTTGGATCAGGATACAAAGGATTGTATGTGGGAATACGTCATCAAATTGAATGAACTCGCAAACATGTACAATATTTATAACAAAATACCGGATTCCATGTTATCCACCGTTCAAAGTATTTCTAGTCGATTAACTGAAAATGAAGATGTTGTGTCTGAGGATGGTCAAGTCAACCTAAGGAATTTAGATTTCAATGGGTTAATGCAGGATGTAATGGGAAGTTTTAATGAAGGAGATATGCAACAGTTAGCATCATCAATGATGGAAGGTAATGGCATTGGTAACTTGACTTCAATGTATCAAATGTTAGGAAACATGTTAGGACCGAAATAAATAAAACAATTATTTTCTACTCTATATAATAAATAAGTATAAATCTTACAAAATCGAAAATAAAATATGGACGCTGTTATTCAAAATTTACAACAAGTTCTTGCTCAAGCAAAACAATTGATCAAATATCATCGACCTGCATCGACTGCTGCTGAATCTGATAAAGTGAATGTAGTTGAAGGTTGTCCACCCAACTTCAAACCATGTGATCCACGAGAAATGGCACAAAATTACGGTGCGGAATGTCCTGAGAAGGGTCTTGGACCAGTGATCCTTAATAACAAGGGTGAACAATGTTACCCTGAAGGAGAAATCCAACGATCTATTGATGAAGCCATGAAAAATAATCATGAACTCAGTAACCGAAAGAATTTACTTGAAATTGGTCGTCATATGGCGGTATTGGTTGCAATGAACAAACGTCTACAAGAATATTTCTTAAGTGAAAAAGATGGAATGGGTGCATGTGGAGTATTCAACGATTCGGATTTCGTGAACAGTAATGATGCTGCTCAGATCCCCAACTGGTGTGGTCACATGCCCGTTATGGCAAGTAAAGGTGCAGAATCTGGTTTTGATCCTGAAACCGGTAAACCATCCGGTCGTTCAAACTGGCAGGAGGGAAAAGCAAAGAATCTTGGATGTGCATGGAGATACTCTAACGGTATTGGACCGAATTTACAAGCATCAAATGACCAAGAGAAATATGCCGGTCAATGCGTACCAATGAACCAAGCAGGAGATATTGTTGATGGACTCGGTAATGCAGACCGATATAACATTAACGGTGATACAGATATTGGTGCAAATCCAACTGATGCACAAAAACAAGTGATTGATTTTGCGGCTCGTCACTTACAACAAATGTTGAAAATGAAAAAGGATGGTTTAAGAAATGATAATGATGTCCAGCGAGCAAGAGATTATGTAAAATATGCACAGAAAACACGGGGTAACAGACTAATGGGAGAATACTTCCGACTTGACAACGCCGATAAATTATTGCGTTCACTTTAATTAAACGAATGTTTTTTTTGCACCACCACTGAGTAGTGTTTCTAACGTATGTTTACTTATAAATTTACTCAAGTTACGTGTTTTTCCTTCCCTTTCAATTGACGCGGAAGCTCGAAACCGGCCATTTTTGGTTTTGTGTACTTGAACCTTTTTCAATGGTACATCAACATAGGTACGATTTGATAGATTATAAAACGTTTCATTTTGTGGTGTATTCGTAGACATAATTACTTTTTTATGTAAATTTTACATTATTCCTTATATTTTTTTTTCAGTCTATTTCAACATACTTAATTATATTCATCATTATAATAAATAACAAAAAATCAAAGAATGACTTCAGAATCGATTTTCAAAACGTATACATTTAGTGAGAACAGTTCAGGTTCACTTGCAACGAATACGCCGAGTACAAACGAATATACATTTACTCTTCCTGAACCATTGCGAAATGTAAAAACAATACAATTAATTGCTGCTGAAGCGGCTAATCCACTAGGAGCATTTGAAGTGATTCATCCAAGACTTCCAGAGATACATTCAGTAATTGATACAAGTGGAAATCGTTTTTTCGCATTGGCTCGATTCCCAGAAAGCCCTTCACTTGGTTGGTCAGCAACATATGGTACCATTAGTTCAGTGCAATGTAATCCAATTATTCGGTACGTCGATCGTATTGTATTCCGTTTACGTGATAAAACTGGAGCAATTATTGGTACTGGTACTCCTGCTACATTCAATTTCGTGATTGGATTTTTGTGTGTCAATCCTGTTTCTAAATTTATAAGTTAAGGAACCACAATACGTAAGGTAGTGACTACTAAAAATGCAACAAATAATAACACTACTAAAGGAACTAATCCAATTACTTGATTTTTAACTCCTCCCAATATAGATTGTATTAAGAAATTCATATTTCAATTTTTATATTACTTTTTTATTTTATTTTTTCATTCTATACACACTGAATGTATAATAGACATATTTAATGGAATATCAACAGATGATCTTTCATCAGATAACATCAGTTTATCCAATACTTTAAACCGTTTTCGGGTACCTCGAATTCTTTTTTTAGATGATTTCATATCTTGTACCCATTTATTGTGATCATACAAATAACGATAACTTTCTTGGAATAAACTCCAATACTTCGAAAGTTGCTCCATAAAGATACTAGATCGTAAACTTGTTGAAATCGATAAGATACCACCTTTTTCAAAATCCTTCTCACCTCGCTGATTGATAATTCTAAACGACGTCATAAACATCTTGATTCCACGAATAATCGTTTTACGAACAACATTGTCAATTCCCGTTTCAGTTACTGTAATTGATGGATGTAAGTTGAAAGTTTGGTGTAACATTCCTTGTAAATAACAAGATAAATAAACAGTCATCCCACTTCGAAGTGACCGAATTGCATAATTTATCGCTGATAAAAAGGAACCTTGATATTTACCATGCAATGCATTCAAGAACGTATAATTTGGTTCACCACATGAATCACAATTGGCTAAAAAATGAAATTTATGTTGTGTGTATTCATTTCGCATATTCAATCGTAATTCACATGCCAGTGTATAAATAAAAATGTCAGTCAGTTTCGAGTGCTTGTCTCCAATTTCTCTGTAGATAACAGTCTTCATGTAATGTTCTAACATTGTATAACTATTGTCTGGATTCATATGATTCAACTCAGTTGTGAAACGATCAATCCATGCATTCTTTTGAAATTCAGAATAATCCAAATGATTGAAATTTTTTAAAACCATCAACATTGTTTCAGTCAAATCAAAATACATTTTCGAAGAAATACGGAATCCAGTCACACTTCGAGATCCAAAAGGAAATAAATACCGAAAATGTTGTTTACTTCCACAACAACTGCAATGTTCAGGAGGAAAACGGCTGTAATTCAAATCATATTGCATTAACTTCATAATACCACTGTTTTGAGACCATTCTTTTGAACCAAACACTCTTGGATCCCTTCCAACAAGACGGCAATTGAATGGTGGTGTTGGTGTATGAGAAAACATTAGCCATATTCTGAATGTTGGTCTACATCCTTGTCCAATGATTGTATTCAAGTTACACAAATAATTATCAGGTGGGTAATCTGGATCTGGCCATTCAAATCCACTCTGTGTTTGATGAATTAACAACAATATTGGTTTGTTATGTAATTTCAACCGTTCACGAACCATATGCATCCAGTCCTTTATCTTGTGTGTTATTTTTGGAATCGCAGGATCTAATCTAGATGAACGATCGCCACGAATTGGATCTAAGTATTTGTACAGAAACAGGTGAGAGAATGCACGATACAACTGTATTATGATTTCTCCAGTCATCAACATTGTACGACTACCCATTGTACTGCGAGTTGATGTTTCATTATTTTCATGTGACCACGGAAATGTTGGAAACTTGTCAAATGTAAACTCATCAACATTATATATCAATGGAGGTGGAATACTTACATTTTGTAGCACACAATAATATCCACTGTGATATCCTAACCATAAATCAGTTACTCTTGAACTATGTTGGTTTATCAAATATACACAACCGGTATCCATATCGAAAAAATGAAATGCTGGTCCTGATTGTATATAGAACAAGAGACCGGGATGGTTTGGATTCAGGACTCTTTCTTCCATTTGCTCATAGAAGGGCTCGAATGCATTTTGTAATTCCCCAAGTACATTGACTCTGGAATCACGATAAATAACTTGAAGATTTGTCAATATAGAATGTTGTTCCTTTGTGGATATGTTTTTTAACGATTTGATTTTGTATTCATTCTGTAAAATATCTTCATAATTCGGTACTTTTTTATTTTTCACATATGTGTACTCCACATATTTTCGGGGAATTGACATAATTATGTCGTATATATCTAAAATTATATCGTCGAATACAGACTTGACGAAAATAAAAAGTGAGAAAAATGGATATTTTATAGTATTTCCACATGATTTATACAAGAAAAAATGGTGCGAACAAACAAATAAAGTATTTACTTATACTGGTCCAACTATGACTATATTAAAACTATGGAAACGTATCAAACATCATCAACCATATCCTGAACAATTTGTTGGTGCAAGAGTATCTACAAGACGAAGAGAATCAATTATTGGTATGAATCAATTACAAATTATTTATAAAGAACTATTAAATTTCAAAGACCCATATGTATGTTTCCATTCAGCTTTTCCTGAATTAACAGAATTAACAGAATTAACAGAACTATCCGAAGAGTCAGATGAGACAGAATCAGGAGGAGAAATCATTACAAATTCTGAATCATCGTATGGATCTGGTGGCTTTGAAGGGTAAATAGTTTTAATCCATGTATATCCACTGCGAACATCCTTTTGTATCTGCCATGCTTGTTTCGCAATAGAATATATATAATATAATTCTAAAAAATAATCCATAAAATATCTTTTTTTATTTATATGACATATTAATTATAATTCCATCATCTCATTTTCATTAATTGATATATTCTCAATAACTGTATCATATCTGAAATCATAATATTCATGTTCTGGTTTCGAAAATATTTGTTGGAATACATCAAATCCTAATTGTCGTGATACTACAACAGGTCGATTCCGTCGTTCACTCACTCTACCTTCTGAACCATTCGTCACACGTTTCAACAAATCGAAAAAAGATTTCAACTTTTGATTGTTATTATACCTATGATCTTCTTCATACAATGTCGTACTAAATAAATATTGGAGATCATATCCTTCATTGTTGTCATAATGTTGATCCCACTTACCCCATGAATCTTCTTTTGGAACATATTCGTCATCGGAATCATCATCTATTATAATCTGTTCATTTAATAATTTTTCGATCATATCATCACTTTCATTCGATTCGAAAGATTCATCACTTTCATCTGTTTCATATGTTTCGTCTGTTTCAGAAGATTCATCAGATTCATAACTCGAATCACTATCCGACATGTTCTTTGACTTGAACAATGGCATATCTACTCGATACATTCGTTTTTTATCACAGTCAATACTTGCTAACCCAAAATCAGCAATCTTTATCAAGAAACCCTTGTTCGGAATTAGATATTCTTGGTCATTCATACGGTATTTGAAATATTTGTAATCATTCAATCGCTTTCCTTTGTAATACATGTTATCATCAATTCCCTGAATGAATACATTACCTGGATGAAGATCATGATGTTTCAATTTCAACTCACGCTGTAAAACAACCATCGTATGAATGATCTGAAAACACATAATAAACACATCATCTGATTTCAAGTACCGTCCAAGAACTTCCTTCTCGTTTTCAGGATTATCGAACAAATCTTCTAATGACATATGCACTCTTTCAACATACAATGCAAGCCGCTTCCATCCAATACGGGATACATTCGCTGTAAATACTACATGAGGTGTGATATTTTTTGTAATCATCGTGTTGATTATACCTGAAATCATAATTTCGTTAATAGATTCAACATGTTGAAGAGAGTGTTCATCAAACCAATTGTACAATACACCAACAAATGGAGTCATATCTTCACGTTTGTTACCCCATTGTTGTGCACGGTCACTATCTGTAAATATTTTGAGTGGATATTTTGAATCATATTCCTTTGAATCTGTTTCTTCTTCCCATACACCATTTACATACTCAATTGCAGTATTGTATTCTTTACAAACTACTTCAATACTACCGATTGGTGTAGTCACATGTAAACGATCTAATGCGGAACCACCATATGGTTTCAAAGAACGTACAACACATGAACTACCTTTACCAATATCACTATTAAACATACATTTGAAAATACCATTCGATGAAAAATCCGAAAAATGTTTGATCAAATTAGCTCGATTTCTTGCATGTTTATGTACTTTATTTGGTTTAAAACATCCAAGATGAATCAATTCTTGATAATATTCATTCATAAATATGTACGTCAATATCATAGGCATCAAATTTTTTGCTTCATATTTACTCAACCACTGTCGTTTGAACTGTTCAATATTATCGTGAAACCACATGATTATAAGATTTATTTATTTTAAGTTATTTTTTTAATGGCAAACAGCACGAACCACAATTTACGAATATTTTACCCACATCAATCTGACCGGTTGCAATTCCAACAACAACATCGATTGCTGACGACACCACAGTCTGTAATATAGCTAAAATAGCAACACGGTCATTTTCGTTCATTTCGATTTCCTTGATCAATTTTGTCATCAATGCTAGTACCAACTTCTTTTTATATGCGCCTTGGTGACGTTCAACCACCACATTCTGAACAACTTTCATCAAACGAGTAACAAAGGAAATAACAGAAACTGGTGTCACTGGACCTTCCCTCTTTACCCATCCTCTTATTTGACCGTATATTTTGTCAAAATGGGGAGTTCCTTCAAAATCAGATTTAGCAACAGATGATGAATTCGGAGAAGAAACAGATGAATCCATTGTTATGTTTTTATATTCAACGGTATGATTTAAATATGAATGATATGAACACACTTATCTTAAATATTGTTCGTATAGTTTTGGATAATTCTGTTTAATAAAACGAAACACTTTGTTTCCATCAGTAAATGTTGCATGGTGTTTTGAAAATGTCCACGATATTCGAATGTCTCCTGTCATTTCCATATGACCTAACAATTGGAGTAGTCGATATGCATCATCCCCGGATTTTATACTAAATGGCATTTTTCACGCAAATTATTAACAAACATACTTTTACAAAATAAAAAAAAGTGTTTCATCTAGTACATCTTAAGAGTTAGATGGTATATCACGTAAGGGATGGCGACAGTTTGGACAGTTTGTATTTGATTCTTTCAGCATATTTATCAAACAATCTGGATGTATTTTAGTTTTACAACATTTCATTTCCAAGTATAATGAATCTTGACAAATAATACAATCATCTTCACATTTCGTACATTTCGTCTGAAGAATCTCCTCAATCTCTTCATGCGTTTCTACAATATTACAATCAGGGAATTCACTCTGTAAATTTGAGTTGATTAATTCTGTCGAAGATCCAATCGAAAACCCACCATGTGAATTCTCAGTAACAAACATCTCTCTCGCTATTTGGGTATGATAAAGAGTCTTCCAAGTCTTTTTGAATAATTTCTTCAATGTTATGTTCAAAATTTCTTCAAAACATTCACTGAAACGATGTGCCCACTCAGGAGAACGACAACGATCAATCATGCCACTATACGGCAAAAATACATCTTTCATAGAGTTAGTTTTCAACAATAAACGACCCTTGCTATCTATTTTGCATGTTTTGATTAATGGTGTTACTCTATGAGTTCGTAATGCATTGAATGATATATACAGTGTTATAGCACTTGAAACATCAAAATTACATGCTGCAATCAAGTTTCGTATGATTCCATTTCCATAATCGTTATCCGGTATTGATGGAAATACTTCTCTAAATGTAGCTATTTCTTGTTCGGTAACAACACGAGTTGAACTGGGGGTGTCTTGTAATTCAATCAGTTCGGGTAAATCACTCGAATCCTCTGAATCGCTTGAATTGTTGGTGGAATCCATTCTTCCTGGATTTTGTGGGGTGGAGATTAAAAAAGTAAAAAGTAAAAAATAAGTCAATATAGGTATTTAATTTAATTATAGATTTGGTTGTACATATCATAATGTACTGGTACTTGGAACTGTGACAAATAACTTTGCATATATTGTTTTTTCATTCTTTTATTTTTCGAAGCACGTACTACTGAACAGGAACCGAATACCATTAACAATACAAACAAAAGAAATAGGAATAAATAAATTTCTCGGTTGTCACGTGTCATAATGAAACGCAACGTTCGTAATGTACCATCTTTTCTGATTTCCGTTGGAAGTTGATTCCACGATTTCATATCATAAACAACTCCTTGAATTGAATTCGAAATTGCTTTCGGTACAAATTCTAGAAATCTTGATGGTGATATACGGGATTTAATTGACTTTATCTCCATTAGGGTATCTTTTTCAGAATCGACCATCGGGGTATCAACTGAAGAAGGGGTTGATTCAGGAATTCCGTAGGCTTGGTCAACTGGAGTAAGAGATAAATTCATCTTTTATTATGATGTAAGATTTTATTATTTGTAAGGTATTTCGAATGTCAATTATCAAAAAAAACATCTTCAAATAAAATTTCCTTTTTACTTCCTAATCTGACGGGTTGATAAAAATTAATAGCCAACGCAGCTTTTGCATGAACCCCGGATTTTTCCAACTCACGACAATATCGAAACATTTGACGATGGACAGATGCACTGATCTTTTTAGATGTTGCTTTCAATTCAACAATGATGGAATTGTCAACAAAAAAATCCAAACGATTAATACCAATTGTATTCTTATGCCCTTTACTATCTTCGAATGTCACTGCAACACGTTTCTCGTATTCATACGGTATGTTGTTATTACGTAATTCTATTTCCATTGCTCGATGATACATTGCTTCTGAATGTCCATGACCCAATTGTTCAAATACATACTGGGCAATATCAACCAGTTTCGAAACTAATGCTTGATTTTTACTCTGACTCATTTCTTTTTTTTGTTGTTTGTAATTCATCCTAGAGATATACTTTTAAACTCAAACAAATCCAGGATGACAGAATTTTTATCACTTACTCCATTAGTTGAATTACTTAAAAAAAAATTTCATGAAGAACCAGACCACGATGAAGAATGTAAAGAGGAAGTACTTGAATTTATGCATACACGAGAATCAGTTGGTGTGATTGCAGAATACATTCGTAAATTTCCAATACCATGGGAACAATACCTTACGTTGCTGAATCTTGTAGGAAGAGACGACAAACCTATGCCAACATTTGACAGAATTGTATTGTGTGGATATGTTGGAACATACATGAATGTACATGGATATGATGATACCTTGAAACGCATCGAGATGACATATGATCCAGAAACATTTTCAGATAAATAATTTTTTTAAAAAAGTTGGTGGAGATAAAAAAATAAAAAAAAATATCTTGAGTAATATAAAAACTAACTTTTTAAATATAAATGGGTGCTCGTGCTTCGAAAAACCAAGTCCACGTAGAAGAACATAATATTCCTGTTACATATGTAGACCAAACAGCTGAAGTTGTTGTGTGTGACAGTGAAAATGAACAATCTAAATTTCCAATTGCAGAACATGTATGTGATACAGAAGATGCAAACATAACTGATTACTCTAATTGGTGGCGTGAACGAGAAATACAAGGTCTTGTAGATGCAATCAATGAACACGATGCAAACGAAACATTTTCATTTTATGCAGTAGAATTGATGTACACTATCGATACATTTCGAAGAATTTCAATGGATACAAAGGAAGATCCTATTATACGAAGACAAGCAATCAAAACCGTTGAAAAATTAACAGAAAAATTAGAATATTTAAACATTGAATAGCTGTTTTTTAGTTGTTTTTAGTTGTTTTCTAATTTTTCTAGGAAAAGAAATTCATCATGGTGGAACAATTACTCGACGAATGGCATCAACTTACGGAATTGATCATTGAAAAGACGTCATCACTGAAAGAGTTAAAAAATGAAAAAAAAGAAATTGAAAATCGCTTAATTGAATTCTTACAACAAAATCCAACAGTGAATGAGGATGGTTTGGATATTGGGGGGAATAAAAAATTAGTGCTTGCACATAAATTACAAATTGAAAAAGAACCTAAGAAGAAAAAACGACGAAAAAATTAAATTAAGTTTCTAAAAAATATCAATAACTCTGAAATAGATGCCCAATCGCAATTCGCACGAGCCTGTTGAGTATGAAATGAATGATTGATATGTAAATAAATATCCATACACATATCAGAAGTGTCGAAATCATATTCTGAGTTCAAATATTCCAATCCTACTTCAATGTTATGAATAATATTCAACGTATACTGGTGATCCTGTAACAAGCTTTCTAACGAATCAAAACTACGATATTGTGAACTATTCATAATTGCATTGTATACTTGTTGACGTATATCATTCGTCCAATATTCTATCATATGTGATCTTTGTACAGAATGGTCTCGAACACGAACTAACCGTGTCAATGATAAATCCCAAACACCATTTGTTTGAGTATTCAATCTACTCAATTCAATTTCATTCATTTCTACCTGTGTAAGAGGATTCAATATTCGTCCAGTTTCATTTATATACTCTGCAAATGTATCAGTATATAATCCAGTAACATGTTTACCATTACTTGATATTAATTTAAATATATTATGTGGTTCATATGAACTCAAAGGCTCCAAAGTAATTGGATCACATTCATTTTGACATTTTAATTGTTTATAATTCTTCCATATTTTTTGTATTTTTTTACTGGATATTTCCAATTGACACAATTTTCTACGCTTAGATCTAGTTTCCATGTTATTTAATACGAAATTGTATCTAGAAATACCCTAGATTATTCAAATGTACCCCATGGTGGTGTCAATCTACTTCTCAAATTTCTGTTCAAACGATTTGTAAATTCTTCTGTTGTTCTGATAAACTCCAAAGTTGATTCCGTATCGACGCCACCATCAGATGATCTTTTGAAACGACGTTTGACATTGTATCCATTCTCTGTTATGTAAATCATCAATTTATTCTCAATATTGATTTCAATCATGTATACATTGTTTCGAGTAATCAACAAATCTGACAATTGATTCAAACATTTTCCACAATCATTTACAAATTCGTCATCATCAATCTTTACTGACAAAATACCTTTGTGAGCTGCTGCGATGACTAACGGTGCAATTTTTTCATACATTACTAATGCTTGGTTGAAATTCTCTCTAGTTGCAACTGCATCAACATCAACAGTTGTATCATCAATTGAGGATATGGAAGAATCTTCTTCTTCAATCGTACTACTATCAAATTCGGGATGAGTGCGAATAATATCATTCAATGCATAATTAATTGGTCGAAATTTCCAAGGAAGTAATGTCTGTTTTCTACAAACAGGACAATGATAGAGAAGAATATTGTTGTTAACATTGGAAGATTCTAATGACTTATCATAATGTTTGTGACAACTAGTACACAGGGAATGTCCACAAGGAAACATACGAGGTGTACTCATCATACATCTACAGATTGGACAATTTAAAAGAAAGGTAATGTCTTCTGTTACTCCAGAGTCTGTCATGCTCTTATTTATTACTATTACTTACAAAATTTTAACATTGAAAATAACCAATTACCATATTCGTTTTTCATTTTAGGACAAAAAAAAACAACTTCTACAAATCATACAACCAACAAAATATTTCCTAAAAGATAAAATATATATATAATATTTTTATTCAAAATGGGATTATCTGAAAGTAAAACTCAAGAAATGATTGATGCTTCTATACTCGAAGATTCTGTGTGCGGAGAAGGATTTCTTACTATGCATGGTGTTAACAATGCTGGTAACAAATTAACAAAACAACATGATGATGGAACTAGTTCTTATAACTTTGCAAAAAATGAAAAATTATCAGTACTAGATTGTGCTGCATTATGTGTACAACACAATGAGGAGAAGAGTGATGGTGATGATGAATGTCAAGGCATAAGTTATTTGTATAGAGGAACAAGCGCAGGTATATGCTATCTCAACTCGAATTCAAATGCTAGCAACTTTTCACATAGTGCGGGATATGTGTTTTGTCAATTGAAAGATCAACCGACGTACCCAGTAAATTTTGATGGAGTTGAACCTGAAACTGAAACTGATGACACACAACAATAAATGTTTACATTAAAAATAACCAATTACCATATTCGTTTTTTAATTTCGGGACAAACACCATCCATTCGCAAATAAACTCGTTCTTCACTGATTACTTTTCTATTGAAAGATAACATTGGGCACTCCGTATGTTCTGATATAACTGCCCTGAGATTCCACTCATCTGGAAACATGATGCTATCTTTGAAAAAATTGTTCGCATATGCAACCAACTGCTTTACTGGTAAATTTTCGATTGAATTCATTGTGATTTTTTTAAAATAAACTTACTACAAAAATAACGTAAAAAATTATTGTTTTAATAAATCCTTCATCTGTGTAATAGAACTATTTAGAGAAACCTGCTTGTTCAAAAAGTAATGGAACAATGGACTTGATTGGGAGATATTCTGAAGAGATTTTTGAAGAATCTGTTGACGAACTTCAGCTATCGCACTCATATTAATGAACAAATGATACACATGACCATAATTTTTCTTGATACGTTTCCCTTCATCGGATATCTGCTTCTTTACAGTACGGATCTGATGAAGAATGTGCTTTCGATCTTCGTCGTCAAATATTTCAATCGATTTCAATGTGTTTGTCATCTCTAATAAATATGCATAATTCACCATATTCATCATCAAATCTGATATTTCTTTTATTTTCTTATCAACTACTAACTTTTCTATGTTTTCCAGAAGATCCCCTGGGTTACTTGAAATAGATTTATTATCCATGATTTGTTAATTACATACGATTCTAAATTTATTTACATAGACGCGTCTTGTATTTTAGTAAATAATGGATCATCCCCATCACTCGCACCTCCTCCAATGATTTCTTCCTCTACAACATTTTTATTGGTTTCAACACGGCTTTGTTTCTTTGGAATTTTTTGTATAGACGGTTTTGTCTCTTCAGTAACATCTTCAATCAATACTTCACAATTTCCATCTTCACAATTGTCAACCTTTTTACCAGTCACAAAACTTAACAAACTCGAAAATCCACGTCGAACAGAAACGAACTTGCGACAACTATATCGAAAAATAAACATGATCACAAAGACAGTCACACCTAATATGAACAATACTTTCAACATACGCTTTCCAAATAAAGAACCACCTTCATGACATTCACCTCCACTAATTTTAGATTTTGTATCAGATGTGGTAGATTTTGTAGATGCTGCTTGAGTAGTCGTTTTGGTCGTACTCTTTTTCATGCCTTGAGCACGTTTCAACATATTATCGAATTCTTTACTTAATGACATATCGTTTTTATAAAATACCATTAATAATAATTTATACTTCTTACACGCATGTAAATATATATTAAATAACTAATTTGATTACAGATGGTTTCACACAAGATCCAGATACGCATGCCATCATTATTTTTTCAACATAATTGTCTTCCTCATTGAATGGATGCGCGAAAATAACTCGACGAACATTGTTGAAATACAGGCCAAGTATCATGTCATATGAAACAATCAATGTATTCACATCTTTTGTATTGAACTTGTTGATACTGATCTGCATACTACGAGTTTGACCAGACAAGGTTCGGATATTCTTTACACCGTTTTTTTTCAATACACGTTGAAGGTATCTACTAATTGATTTCCATTGTACAAACACCAATGTCTTTTCCTTACTCGACAACAAATATGTTTTCAATTGATCTACAAAACGGTTCAATGGCTTGATTCCAGTCGAAGAATCCGTACGGGTAAAATCAAACAAATCTCCATAATATAATACTGTACGACATTGAGGACACGTACTTGAATTACGCGATAATGAATACCTTGACATATTGTAATAACATGTCCAACATAACATATGTCCACAACTGGTTATGATATCTGATTCATTCGTGTAACAAATCGGACACGTTTTGTCAACTGTATTGTTTTGTAATCCATCAATAACCTGTAAACAATGAGTGTGATTTTGCGTATTTCTTGCTCGATCACGTATCGTGAGAAAATTCTTGATGCCGTCAAGAGTCATTGGATCACCCAAACAAGGAACCATTGAATCAGACATCATACCCAATAAATATTTGGTTTTGACACATTCATTCCGTACATTTTCAGAGATCATATTGTAACGTGGCACATATTGAGGTTCAATACCAACAAAAACAATTTTCGTATCATATTCGGTTGGTTCGTCCATGACTTTATAGTCTTTCAATTCGAATATTTGTTCATGCAAATCCATATTCACCAATGTTTTGGGAGATTTATTGAACAACCAACGCCAAATCCACAAATGCTGATAAGGATGAAAGTTGTCCTTGATGAACCATACATAACGAGAATTCAATATTGGACGAATGATTTGAATTGGAATATTGCTTCGAAACAAATTCAAATGAACAGGCTCATCATATATTATTCGATTCCAATATATGTAATGAAAAGGGAAATGACTTATCAACAAACGACGCTCATCAAATTCAGATATCAGACGTCTTCTTTTTGCATGAGTCATAAATGGATTACGGCGAGTGATACCGCAATTGAAACCTTGAGATATTACTTTTGAAACGGTCAATACAACATCCGCTTCAAATATTACACGAATATTTTGTTCCAAGTCTGATTTCTGTTTCACAATTGCAACATTCAAACAACTCTGATAATTTGTCAATATGTATTCCCAATAACCAATTAACGTTGGGGGAACAATAATCAATGTTGCTTTACAGGGTTTGTAATATTGAAAAGACAATGACAAATCAACATTCATATCCTGATTATGTTTGTACACTAAATATCCACAAATACCTAGTGACTTACCAACTGAACGACTTCCTGTTATTATACCACCCTTTGAATCATATCGCTCATACTTGTTATTGATCTGAATATTACGAGTATCATACATCATACCATCAGATAATCGAATTGAATATTTGGGAGTTATCTTGATATGTGATGGTGTATATAACGGATTGTTATTGCCCGATACCTTTTCTTCAATTGTTGACATGAACTCTGCCATCTTGTACTGGGATTCAGATAAACGAATCGAACGAGACCAACCAGATTGATGCATCAATACATTGAAACGGCGGTATTCATTATCAATCATTTCAGAAGGTGGAGATGAAAACATACGCTTGTTGATGTGTAAACAATACAAATTATTCATAACAGTCTGTAATAACAATGACTCTGAACGATCCAAGGTATGATACAAACTTTTGTTCCAATTGGAAGAATGTATATACACTAAAAACTCAACCATGTCATCATACAGTGAAATGAATATACGTATCGGTTTCTGAGACAATGTCAATAGTTGTATTAGTGTTTTGTCCCATGAATTCTCCGATAGAATTTGTTTGTTCGTGTTAGAAATAATAAGCATATCATTTTCATACTTGATTTCCTGTGTTATATTGTATTCTGTGTCTAGATCATAATTAATATTCCAGCGTACGATTGAAAACGCATAATTATAATTACTGATTTTTTTTTTCATATTTGTTCTTTGTCTCATATAAAATATATCCTCTGTTTATCCATACATGAATCGTAAAATTGAAAATAAAACTACTAATTTTGGACCGTACCGAATGACACTACCGACGAATGTAAGTAAAGGAAATGACATGTTTATTTGGTACACAACATAATCTTGGTTTATTTTTTTTTATTTTTTTACGTGCACCAGAAATTAAAAAAAAAAAGTTGTCAGATGGATGGAATGACCCACTGAATATATGAATAAATAATTGATTAGGCTTTAAGTTCGATCTGTACAATATTCCCATTTGAATCCGCCAGCGGAGTTTGCTTTACCCTTACATACTCTTGAAATACCAGTACCATCTTTAAGGCCAACTTCTTTTGCCGCTTTTGTAATAGAATTGAATTTTTTAATAAATTTTCCATCCATTGATAATTGATTTACACTCTTTTGTTTGGATTCGTGTTTATTATATTCTCCTGGTACAAACTCAAATTTAGTTGAAAAATCATTATCCAAAATGACTGGTTGACAAAGGTTGTCAAAAATATCCTGTATGTTATCATCAGGAACCACAGGAGAGTGAAAAACTTTGTTCATTATCTCTGGAGTCCAATGTAGATCTTTGTGGAAAGGATTTAATTCTCTAATCACAATCTCTATATTATCAAATGTATGTCCTAGCTCATTATTTGTTCGTTCCAGTGTAACTTTAAACCTTACATTTGGTATAAATTGCAAAGGAACCTTACTTTTTTCACATCTAATCTTCCCTCTAATTATACGCTGTATCAATTTGTTTATTTCAAGATCATTCTCTAACCCTTTTTTTCGATCATTTCTTCTGGTACTCTTGATTATTCTCTGAAGCACATCACGTGGGGATAAACAAAGATTGTTGTAAATTCTATCATAATCAGTGTGACATTTTTTACATTTACTAGGTAAGTGACGACCACTTGAGCACTGCATTTCATTGCATGTTTTGTATTCACCACAATAACGACAAAGTTGAAGCATGTTTTGTTTGTTTCTATGATACCATATAACTAAACCATCATGACTCGGTTTTGGATCATCTTCTGGTATATTTACGAATTGTGGACATTCTTCTGAATAATCTTTTACTTGTTTATGTATCAAATGCCCTCTTTTTGTATGCATAAAATTGTATAATTCCTCTTCTGTTCTTGTTTCGATAATTGGTTTATGATAAAAATAATTAACAATATCGGTTATCTGCGTATTCCACATTCGTGATTTATCAGTTCGATCCTTACCATTCGAGGACCCATTTGTGATCAACATTACTAGATTCCAGTTGCCATCAACATACGTGATCATCTCATTGATACGATCAATACTTACTGTATTAAACTTTCCCGGTATAAGTATTAAATCCATACCAGTATTTGCACATTTACCATGTTGTTCTTTAAAAATCTGCCAAAACTTGTCTAAGGTTATCAAATTGCTTTCAGAAACGTCATACCCCTTATCTCTTGCTCTATTTCTTGCACCTCTTACCAAATGCAAGGGTAGATCTTTTAATCGTTTTTGTTTATTTTGATTACTTATACATGACGTACAACAGATGTGGTTGGAATTTAAATTGAATTCAGTCGCAGGTTTTATTTCTTGACAATCTCCACATCTGTATAATTGATTATTTTTATCCACACAAACTCCTTCTGTCGTATAATTTAAAATCCATTGTATACGCTTGATATTACAATAAGGTCTTTTTCTTTCGGTTATATGATGCATTTGTATGTTACACCAAATTCTATTACATCCACAATCACATCCTAACGTTATATCATCCGCTTTGTTATATTTGATTACTTTAATACCCTCCCAAATTGTCGGATTTTTTTCAAATATCTCCATTATTTTATGAATTTGTTCTTGTTTAGGATCATACCATTGTATATTTCCAACATAAATATTTTCAACGTTACCATCTATAAAACGACAATCCGGAAGATTTTGGGGATTTTTTTTGAATAATAATCCAACTATATTCTGTGGTTGTATAGAAAAATTGTTTTTATCAATATCCATCAAATGATAAAAATAATAAGATGATTGTTGCAATTTTATCAATCGACATTTGTTTATTACACGAATGCGATTATAGGTAGAAAACATGTAAGTGTTTGGAAGTAATTTTTTATAGTTTGGTAATTCGTTACAAGCAAACCATTCTTCATCTGGTATTTCGACACCAGGATTTAATTGTTGTAATCGTTTCTGTATCACCTTTGATGAATTATCAATTTGTGTTTCGAATCGTTTCAAACTTTCAATATGTTTTTTTTCTCTATATATTTTATCAGATTCTCTTTTTTTTATTAAGAAATTTTCTCTAGATCTTGGGCTCATGTTTTTTCTATATTTTTTATTATATTCTCTTTTTCTTCTACGTTTTTCATCTTTAGAGATTTGATTCGATTTACGTTTACGATTCACCATTTTTTATGTATTTGTCCTAGAATTACAATCAAATTTTTCTGGTAATGGCGCAGGCAAACTGAGGGTCATCCTGTCCAAACCTCCAAACAAACTGGAAGAAATTGAGATGAAAATAACAAGAGATATGAACAAATAAGTACGAACAAACATACTTTTCCAATAATTCACTAGTAAAAAACAAACGTACACCCAAAACATCAACGTAGTAACGAATGTGATTATGTGACTGTCATCATTTTCAGAGAATGGCTTGACACCTTTGAACACTCCAGAAACAAATTGGGACTTTTCCGTTTGTGTTTCCATTTTTGACAATGATGACAATAACTCTTCCTTTTCTTTGAATCGTTCACAACACCAACTAGCCAAATCCTTATCATTTTTTTCCAATATATGTGATGCTTCGAATCGTTTGACAGATACACGAATATCGCGAGGAACATGACCATTCAATACCATTTTTTCACTTGTACGCTGTCCAGGAATGTGATACGTGTAATCCATTGTCAAATCATAAATAGCATTGATTTTTCCTTGCATCGCTCGACAAACAGTTACAAAACCAAATGTACGTGGGTGTAATACGTGATTGTACTTTGGCAACCCCATCTTTTCTGAGTATTTGTGCGACTTTTTGATACTTCTCTCACTCAAGTCTGTACCTTCTGGAAATAACAAAATCATTCGCCTATTATTTAATTCGATAATTTTAGAAAGACTTCGTTTTATGTATATTTCATCATCAGATCTGTTTCGTTCTAAGAAAATGAATTGTAATATCTGCATACACCATCCAATGAAAGGTACCTTTTTCAGAGGGGATTTCAATACAATTCTCAATTGTGCAAGACTGTCAATTTGATGAAAGAAGGGCCATAGAAACAACCAATCAACACATGTATGATGATTACAAATGACTAAAGCTGATTCATCTCTGACAAGTTTGTCACCAAAATATTCGATGGGAACTTGTAGAATGTATTTGATACCAAATGAAGATAGTGAAAACCAGTATTTGATTACAAGTGACCCAATATTGTTGCTCCAATGTGTTGAAAATATTCTAAGTGGAAGACATGTCAGTACTAGAAAACACCACCCAATAACCGCTGAGAAAACTTCTAAGAACAAAAACGTGATCCCTCTGAGAGATTTCATTCTTCTGATATCTGTTTCCATATTTTTGAAAGAAAAAAAGAACCCTAGATAATCTAGGTTTTGATAAAATATTAACGATGGAAGTTGAATCACCTGTCATTTCAGAAGACGATTTGGATATTCAACCACCTCGAAAAAAGTCGTCTTCGTCGGATTATCTTTGGAAAATAACTGTGAACTCTCCTGTTCAATTGAAAAAACTAGTATCATTGGTACAGAAAGTATTGTCAAGATGCAATTTCAGACTGTCATATAATGATAATGGATGGTCTGGTATCTGTATTGATTGTATCAGTTCCGATTTTACATGTGCTGTATTTGCAAGATTTGAATGCACGATTGATATACATGATCCAACATATAAGAACGACTGGTTTTCATTAAAAACAAACAAACTAATACCTTTGTTACGTGATTGCAAGTCAGAACATGTGATTATGATGTATCGTTTCTCTGACAGATCCAATATATGGATACGAACATTTGACGAACATTGTCGATCATCTATGTATTTGACTGAGTCATCCATTGAATGTCAAGAAGAACATCAACAGGAACCATTTCATTTGACGAATATTCAGTCAGATTTACAGGTAGATATTTCACTGATTAATTTGAAGAAAATACTGAAAAATGCAAAAGATTTATCATGTGATAGTATCAACATTACAGTCGATGAACAAACATTCTGTACGGACAAGTATGCGAAATATACACACGATGGAATCAATAAGTTTGTAGTTCGATTCAATTATGGTTCAGAAGGTGTAAATCGAAGTTGTCTCTATCATTCATCTCTGATTACTACATCTGAAGAAGACAATGAAACAATTGCATTAACCCCAGGCAGTATTGGAGAACCAGAATCATTCGGAAGCCAAACAAATGAAACCAACATATACAATGAAACGTTTCCACTTGAAAATATTTTTGTATTGTTGAAAAATATGGACCAACCATATGTATCGTTATCATTATCTGCTGGGAAACCGTTGATTATGACATTTCAAATGGGAGGGAATTCAAATATTAAAATAGCTATATCTCAACAATCGAATGGAGTTTCTTAAATGATTAATAATATTTTGTATGTATAAAATAAAGAATGTTTACTGTTTTATCTGCTGGTTTAATAAAACGTCGATCTAAGAAGAGAAGAAGAAATAGAAAGTATCGTTTAAAAAATGCGGTCAAAGGATCTTATCGAACGATACCAACTCGTTATGTTCCTTCGTCATTAAGTAGTAAGGATCGTATTAAACAACTTCGTAGTATCATAAATAAAGTGAAAAGACCCTATTTGAAAAGTTTTAAATCCAAAAAAAGTGGTTGGACAGCAAAATTCCATAAAAAATATGGTAAACAAAGTATTGTATGGATTTCAAAAAACCTTATAAGGATGGAAGGTATCAAACAAATTCGCAAGAAAGGTATTGCAGCATATTATACTTCAGGTAGCAGACCAAATCAAACACCACAATCATGGTGGAAGGCTAGATTGTATTCGGTTATTTTGGGAGGACCCGCGCGACGTGTGGACAAAAATATATGGCGTAAATATAGAATTTAATTATTTTGTAATCTAATATATAAATATGATGATCTCTCTTGTAGTACTCGCTGTATTCGTAATCGTTATCTTACTATTTTTTTCACGTCCTACTGATGGTGATGTATCATATGAACACAAGTTGAGAAACATACGAAAACAAATTGAAGCGTCAACCACAGTTACAAAACAGAGTGGTCATGTATTTGGATTGCCCAAAAAAAATACAAGTAAGCTTGATCTCAGTTCTCTTAACAAAATATTGTCTGTTGATTATGAAAACGAAGTGATCGAGATTGAAGGAAATGTAACAGTTGCTCAAGTACTTAAGAAAACAATTCCTAATAATTACACTATCAAAGTACCCATTGATTTGTATCATCTGACGTTAAGTGGATTAGTGAGTGGTGTTGGAGGTGGTTCTAACAGTTTTCGTAATGGTTGGGTTCATGATCATTTATTAGAAGCAGATGTAATATTGGGTAATGGTCAAATTATTACTTGTTCTGATACAGCACATGAAGATTTATTTAATGCATTACCAAA
>MDTG01194513.1_pt1 | contig 23333 bp, 23 predicted proteins | sample 811421 | NCBI WGS metagenome assembly MDTG01 (sample SAMN05326645, study PRJNA326480) | marine metagenome | isolation source: seawater | place: Pacific Ocean: South East | collected 2011
AAGATTGAAATCTTGCAAGCCCCCAAGGAATAGATACTAAAAATCTTTTTTTCTTAATTTCGGTTAATAATATTTTCATCAATTCTTTAAAGGAATATTCTTTAGGGCCTCCTAATTCATAAATTTCAGATTCTGAATTGTTAATTTCTAATGCTCTTACAATAGCTTTTGCCACATCACCAACATAGATGGGAGCGAATTTTGTTTTACCCCCTCCTATCAAAGGTAGCATTGGAGAAAATTGAGCAATCTGAGCAAAAGTGTTAAAAAACTTATCTTCCTGCCCAAAAATTACTGAAGGTCTTAAAATTTTTGAACCATTAAAATTTTCTCTAATTTTATTCTCTCCCTCAAGTTTGGATTGCATATATTTAGATGGATGTTTTTCTTTTATTCCTAACGCACTTACATGAATTAATTTTTCTATCCCAAGTTCGCTGCAGGCCTTACTCAACAAGTCTGGAAAATAAGAATGAACGGCATCAAACTTTTGTTTTCTTGTTTCGTATAAAATACCCACAAGATTAATGACAAAATTACAATTATTTAAAACTTCTTTAATGCTATCCAAATCAAAAATATTGGTTTCAAATAATTCAATTTGACCTGGGTTGCCCTGGGTTTTGAGATACCCTTTTAAATATGGACTACGTGTTGCTACTTTAATTCTGTAGTCTAATTTCGTTAGTTCTCGCATTAAATGTTTGCCTATGAATCCTCCGGCACCAAAAATGGCTATTATTTTCTGATTATTTTGCATTTTTATAATATTAACATTATATATGGTTTTAGGTATGACTAAAATTTATAAGTTTCAAGATGATTTATCGACCGACGCCTTAAAGGAATTAGAAAAACATTCAAGTCTTGCTATAGATACTGAAGGATCAGGATTGCAAATCCCTCACAGAGATAAGTTAAGCTTAGTACAATTTAGCACAGGAAATAATGATGCTTACATCATCCAACCTAACCGAAAAACTTATAAAGCTCCAAATATAGTAAAAGTTTTACAAAATAAGAAGATTACAAAAATTGGCCATTATTTAAGATATGATGTATCTGGACTTGAGTATTTTTTAAAATGTAACGTTGAAAATATTTTTGATACTAAAATAGCAAGTAAATTATGCAGAACGTATACACAATCACATGGCCTTAAAGATTTAGTAATGGAATTTTGCAATAAGAAAATGGACAAAAGATTAGGAAGCAGCGATTGGAATAAAGATTTAAATGAATTAACTGATGCTCAACTTCAATATTGCAGCAATGATGTTATATACTTACATAAAGTAAAAGATGCTCTTTATAAAATGCTAGTAAGAGAAAATAGATTAGATCTTTACAATAATACTATTCAATTTTTAAAAACAAGAATTAAACTCGATCAATCTGGATTTACAGAAGATATTTTTCAACATTAAAATGAACAAAGATATACTAAGTGCAAAAAAAACGATTGAAGCTGAAATTCAAGGCTTAAAAAAACTTTATTCGAGTTTTAAAAATTCTTCTCAATTTTCTAAAGCAGTTAACTTGCTTTATAAAATGAAAGGCAAATGTTTAGTGGTTGGGGTCGGCAAAAGTTATATAATTGGCCTAAAGGTGTCTTCTACTTTAGCTAGTTTAAGTATTCCGAGCGTAGCTTTTTCTGCTAATGATTTGCAGCATGGAGGTTTAGGAGCAATTCAAAAAAATCATGATTGCTTATTAGTGTTTAGTGTTTCGGGTGAATCGTCTGAATTAAATAGCATTTTAAGATTTGCCAATAGATACAACGTTCCAGTAATAGGAGTTAGCTGCAAAGCTAATTCAATGTTGCTTAAACATTCAAGTGTAAAAATATTGCTACCCAAAGTAGTTGAAGCTGGGCATAGTTTGGCCCCTACATCTTCATCATTAAATTTTCTTTCTTGGGGGGACGCTCTTGCTATAGCTTGCATGAAAAGAAAAAAAGGGACAAATAAAAAATTTTTATCAACCCACCCCTCCGGAACTTTAGCAACCTCACTTATTCAAGTAAAAGAAATAATGTCGACAGGCAAGGAAATTCCTATAGTTAGCTCGAACAAATCTATTCGAGAAGCTATAAAAGAAATGACAAAAAAAAGATTAGGAATAGTTTGTGTTAAAGAAAAGAATGGCAAAATAAATTTAATTACAGATGGCGATATTAGAAGAAATAGCAATAATCTTTATAAAAAGAAAATATTAGAAGTTTGTAATAATAACCCTACATGGATATTTGATTCAGCAACAGCTCTTTCGGCTATTAATACTATGAATAATAAAAAAATAACATCACTTCTAGTAACTGGAAAAAATGAATTGAAAAAGAAAACAAAAAAATTAATTGGAATATTACATTTACATCATTGTTTGAGCAGAGGTATTAAATGAAAGTAAGCCATAAAACAGTTCAGCTAACACTAATTTCTTTTGGTATTTTCTTAATTTTAGCGACATATTTTATTTACCCAAAAATGATAAAAGAAAAAAAGTTAAGCGAAATTAAAAAAGAAAAACCTGCAGAAGATACAATTAAAATTGATGGTATAGACGCAAACGTATTTGAAAATGTTGAATACCAAGGAATATATGATTTAAATAATTCTTTTACTATTAAATCTGAAAAAGCTCATATTTTAAATAATGAACCAGATATGGTTTACATGACAAATATGAATGCGACTATATACATGAATGATGGTAGAATAATTACTATTACAAGCGATACTGGAAAGTATAATAAAATTAACTACGACTGTTTTTTTGAAAAAAACGTTAAAGCATACGACCATAAAACTGTAATTTTATCAGAAAATTTGGATCTATTATCAACAGAAGACTACGCGTCGGTATATAACAACGTTATTTTAACAAGTGATAATGGTTCTTTAAAAGCTGATAAAATTAATTATAACTTCGACACAGAATTATATGAAATTTCTATGTTTGATGATAAAGCTGTAAAAATTAAAATAACAAAATGAGCAATATAAAAAAGTTTAGAATTATAAAATTTAAATCTAAACCAATTCTGTCCGCAAAAAATATTTCAAAATCGTTTGGCCAAAGAACAATATTGAGAAAAATAGATGTTCATTTAAATCAAGGCGAAATGCTAGGATTATTGGGTAGTAACGGTGCTGGAAAAAGTACATTTATGAATATTGTATTAGGTCTTCTTAAGTGCGATTACGGGGATATATTTTTAGGAAACACGAAATTAACAAGCCTTGCAATTCATCAAAGAGCTAAATTAGGTATAGCTTATTTGCCACAACAAACATCGATTTTTAGAGGTCTTACTGTTTTTGAAAATTTGCTTGGCATAGCTCAAATAACAAAAAAAAGTTCTAATGAACAAAAGTCAATAGTAGAAAAAATTATGGCAGAATTTTCTATTACACATCTTAGAGATGTGAAAGCCACAGCCTTATCTGGAGGCGAAAGACGTAGAACAGAAATAGCAAGATGTCTTATAAATAATCCAAAAGTTTTGTTGCTCGATGAGCCTTTTGCTGGTGTAGATTTGCTTTCAATTCAAGATATCAAAGGATTGCTTTTAAAGTTACAGAAAAGAGGATGTGCTGTATTAGTTACAGACCATAACGCATCCCAACTTTTATCAGTAGTTGACAGAGCTTACGTCATTGCAAATGGAACAATAGTGGCTAATGGAACTCCAAGACAAATAGTAAATACTTCTGAAGCAAAAAAATTATATTTTGGTGAAGATTTTACTTTTTAAATTTAGATGAGCAAAAATTTTTCGTTAATTATAAAAGAAAAAATAAAAAGATTTAATAAATCAATAAATATACCTGGTGATAAATCACTTTCAATAAGAGCATTGATGTTGGGTAGCCAATGTATAGGTATATCGGAAATTAAAAATTTATTAGAATCTGAAGACGTTTTAGATTGTAAAAAAGCTTTGGAAAAATTAGGGATAAAAATTACAAAAGTAAACAATACTTATAAAATTTACGGAAATGGTTTAAATTCATTTAAATTTAAAAAAAAAATAACTAAAATTTATGTTGGTAATAGCGGAACTACAGCAAGGCTATTATCTGGGCTATTGGCAACTTCACCAGGAAAGTTTTATATGCACGGAGATTCATCAATGAATAAAAGAGATATGTTCAGAGTTTCAAAACACCTAGAAAAAATTGGATGTTTTTTCTACCCAAAAAATAAATCTTCGCTTCCTATTGTAATTGAAGGTACTACTATGCCTCTAGCTCAAACTCACGTGGAAATGCTAGGATCAGCCCAAGTTAAATCTTCAATTTTATTAGCCGCACTTAATACGCCTGGTATAACTTCCGTAATAGAAAAAATACCAAGCAGAAATCATACTGAAATTTTTTTAAAAAAGATTGGTGCTAATATTAATGTTAAAAAGTTAAAAAAAGGAAATTTAATAACTTTAGAGGGTCAAAAAAACCTATATGGCTTTAAATCTAATATAAGCTCTGACCCATCTTCAAGTGCATTTTTTATCGCTTTGACATTATTAACACCAGGATCAAATCTTTTAATTAAAAATGTAAATTGTAACCCTACTCGTATAGGATTTATAAATATTTTAAAAAAAAAAATGAATGCAAAAATTGTGGTAAAAGTTTTCAGAAAAAAAAAATATGATGAACCTGTAGGAAATATACTAATTAAAAGTTCTAAGTTGAAACCAATAAATTGTCCTAGAGAAATTGTTCCTACTTTAATAGATGAATTCCCAATATTGTTTGTGATGGCTGCACTAACAAAGGGTGTATCTAAATTTTCTGGTATAGAAAGTCTCAGAGAAAAAGAATCAGATCGTATCAAAAGTATTCAAGTTATTTTAAATGAAATTGGTATAAAAACTAAATCAACCATCAATAGTTTAAAAATATTTGGTAATCCAAATATTAAAACAAAAAAATTGATCAATGTTTATCCTAAAAATGATCACCGTATAGCGATGTCATCAACTATCTTAAGCTTGATACTAGGTGTTAAATTAAAAATTAACAAATTTCAAACTACCAACACTTCATTTCCAGGATTTATATCATTAATTAAATATCTAGGAGGAAAAGTTGAAATTAAAAAATAATATTAAATTTCTTATCACATGTGATTCTGGTGCTGCTGCAGGAAAAACTACTGCTGCAAAATATTTAAGTAAAAAATTCAGTCTCCAATTACTTACAAGCGGTTTACTATATAGATTTGTAGCTTTCAAAATTTTGACTTTAAATAAAAAAAAAATAAATTTTTCTTTTATTAAAAAAGTTGTTAAAAATATTAATTCTAAAAATCTAAAAAATTCAAAATTATATTCACCCGCAGTAACAGAGTATACAGCTCAAATAGCTAAAATTTACAAAGTAAGAAAAATTTTAAGAAATTATCAAAATAAATTTTCAGAAAAAAGACTTGCTATACTTGAAGGTAGAGATATGGGAATTTTATTCCCTAAAGCTGATATTAAATTTTTTTTTAAATGCTCATTAAATACCGCTGCAAGAAGAAGATTTAAAGAATTTAAAAAAATTAATAAAAATATTACACTTAAAGAAGTAAAAAATGCATTAAAAATAAGAAATCGGGTTGATTCTACACGTAAATTTTCACCTTTACGAATTCCTCAAGGTGCTGTAATTGTTGACACCACTAAATTAAATAAAAAACAAATGTTTAGGAAAGTTTATAAGATAGTAGATAAAAAATTAAGAATTAAATATGGAAGAAACTATAAAAAAAGATAATCCTGCAAAAAAAGAATTTGAATCTCTTTTGGCGCAAGATTTAAAAAAAAGACTGTTTAAAGAAGGAGAAATCGTAACAGGAGTTGTAGAAGAAATTTCAAAAAAATTTGTTTATCTAGATCTTGGATTAAAAAGCTCTTCGGCAATACCAATAGAAGAATTTAAATTAAGTAATGAAATTGATGGAATTAAAGTAGGGTCAAAAGTCAAAGTTTTATTAGAACGTCTGGAACACCCGCGAACAGGAAGTCTTATAACCTCTCGTGAAAAAGCAAGAAAAGCAGTTGCGTGGCAACGTATGGAAAAAGCTTTTGAAAAATCAGAAAAAATTGAGGCAAAAATAGTAAGCAGAATTAAAGGTGGGTACGCTGTAGATTGTGAAAATTGTTTATGTTTTCTTCCTAACTCACAACTTTCACTAAAACCACTAAACAATGAAGAAATAAAAGAATTAATGAGAAAACCTCAAGTATTTGAAATTGTAAAAATGGATAAGAAAAGAGGTAATATAGTAGTTAGTAGAAGACAGCACTTACAAAAATCATTTGATGAAACAAGAGACCAAGAACTTTCTAAATATAAAGAGGGTCAAATAATAGATGACGCTGTTGTTAAAGCGCTTACGCCTTGGGGCGCATTTATAATGATTGGTAATGTCGAAACCTTATGCCATATTAATGAAATTTCTCATTCACGAATTAATGCACCTTCAGATCTTTTAAGAGTTTCACAAAAATTAAGAGTTAAAATAATTAAAATAGATCAAGAAACCAAAAAAGTTTCTACATCTATTAAAGCTTTAACTGAAAACCCATTTAGTAAAGCTTCTAAAGATTATAAAGTTGGTAGTGATGAAAATTATATGGGTATCGTAACTTCTATCCAAGATTACGGAGTATTTTGTAAACTTGAAAAAACTGGTATTGAAGGTTTGATCCACCAGAGCGAACTTGACCACTTAAAAAAAAATATTCATCCATCAAAAATATTAAGTGTATCTCAGAAAATACCTGTAAGAATTCTTGAAATTGACGAAGAGAAAAACAGACTTTCTTTATCTTACAAAAGAACTAAACCTAACCCTTGGAATGAATTTTATGAAAAATATAAAAATTCTAAAAGCGTAAAAGGAACAGTTAAAAACATTACTGACTATGCTTTATTCTTAGATATTGAGGATAGTAATATTTCAGGCATGCTTCATTATCGTGACCTTGATTATTCAGAAAATGAAAAAGAGTTACAAAAATACAAGAAAAAAGATATTTTAAAAGTTAAAATATTAGAAATTGATAAAGAACAACAAAAAGTTCGTTTATCTAAAAAAGCATTAGATCCGGACCCATTTGAGTATTGGGCAGATAAAAAAGATAAAGATGTAGTAACGGTGACTGTAGATTCTATTACCAAGCTTGGTATTAATGTTTATGCAAAAAATAGAGGTTTTCCTATCTTTATCAAAAAAAACCAGTTGGCTAAAGAAGCGGAAAATCAACGTACAACTAGATTTGTTCCTAATCAAAAAGTTGACTGCGAAATAACTGAAATTAATAAAGATAAAAGAAAAGTCACTTTATCTATAAAAACATTGGAAGAAAAAGAAGCAAAAGAAGTTCTGAAAAAATATGGTTCAACTGATTCCGGTGGTGTGCTTTCCGATATTTTTGATTTTTCAAACGTTAAAACTAAAAAAAAACCAAAAAGTAAAAAATAATTGTACAAATATTTATGGTCAGATCTGAGCTAGTAACTAAACTAGCAAATCAATATCCCAATATATTGCGTAAAGACATAGAAAAAATTATAAGTATAATATTTGATGAAATATCAGAAGCATTGGGTAGAGGAGAAAGCATAGAAATTAGAGGATTTGGATCGTATAAAATTGTTGAAAGAAAAGCTAGACAAGGTAGAAATCCTAAAAGTTCAGAAACAATCCAAATACCTGCTAAAAAAGCCATAAAATGGAAAATGAGTAAAACTTTATTTAATCGTTTAAACAAAATATAATTTGAGAAGTGAAAAAAAATATTTTTGTTGCCCTAGATTTTAATTCTCTAGACAAAGCTATTGATGTTACCAAAAAAATTAAAGATTATATTGCTGGAGTTAAAATTGGTACTGAGCTTTATACTATTTGTGGTTCAGCTGGAATTAAAAAAATTAAGGAAGAACTTGGTGTAGAAGTATTTTTAGATTTAAAACTAGGTCCAGAAATACCTAATCAAGTTAAAAAAACTGTTGCTGCTATAGCGGCTTTAAAAAGTGTAAAATATTTAACAATTCATACCAGTGGAGATTATGAAATGTTAAAAGCTGCCAAAGAAACCGCAGGATCAATTGAGTTACTTGGAGTAACTGTTCTAACATCACAATCAGATCTTGAAAACATTGGAATAAAAAATTCGATAAAAGAACAAGTTAAACTTCTAGTCAATTTAGCTATTAAATCAAATATTGCTGGGGTAATTGCTTCTGCGCAAGATTTTGAATTAGTAAGATCTTTATCAAAAAACTTAAAAATCTTTTGCCCAGGAATAAGAGCTGAAGAGGATAAAAAACATGACCAGAAAAGGGTCATGAGTTATAATGATTTCTCAAAAATTGCAGATGATAAATGTTTTGCTGTAATAGGGAGGCCTATTATTGAAGGTGACCCTGTTCAAAACATCAAAAAAATTATACAGTCTGTAAAATAGCATAATTAACCTTACGTAATAATGAAAATTAAAAAAGGAATACCTTTAATTGATCAGCACGATAAAAATGGATTTTGGGGAAAATTTGGTGGAAATTTTATCCCCGAAACTTTAAAAAAACCTGTTGAAGATCTTGCTGTATTATTTGCAAAATTAAGAAAAGATAAAAAATTTATTAAAGAAAGAGACTATTATTTTAAAAATTGGGTAGGGTCTCCTACTTCTTTTGTAAAATTAGAAAATTTAACAGAACATTTAAATGGAGCTCAAATATGGGCAAAAGTTGTTTCTGAAGCTAATGGAGGTGCTCATAAAATTTATAATGCTACTGTTCATAGTCTTATAGCTAAAAAAGCAGGAAAAAAATATATAGTTGGAGATACGGGAGCTGGATACGCTGGAAAAATGTTAAGTATGGCAGCAAAAAAATTTGGTTTGAAATGTAAAATATTTATGGGAGCAAAGGATATTAAAAGACAAAAACCAAATTGCGATGCTATGAAAAAAAATGGTGCTGAAATAGTTCCTGTTTATACCGGCAGCCAAACGCTTGTAGATGCGGTAAGTGAATGCATGAGATACTGGGTATCAAACTGTGATACCACTCATATGTGCGTCGGATCGACTGTAGGACCGAATATATTTGTAAAAATTTGTGGATGGAGTACATCGCAAATTTCTAGGGAACTTTTGATTCAAATTAAAGAAGAATTTGGAGAAATTCCAAAAAAATTAAAATTAATAAACTGTGTTGGTGGAGGTTCTTCTAGTTTTGGGTTTTGGAATGAATTTATGCACTATGATAAAAAACAAATAGAATTTATTGGAGTTGAAGCTGCAGGACCAAAAAAAAGCAAAAGACATGCAGCACCTTTGACTTATGGATCAAAAATAGGAATATTGCACGGTTCAGCTCAGTATGTAAATCAAAACGCAGAAGGTCAAATTGAAGAAACTGAATCTATTAGTGCGGGTCTTGATTATCCAGGAGTATCAGCTTTACATTGTTTTTTAAAAGACACAAAAAGAGCAAGATATACAGCAGCCAGTGACGAAGAAGCTTTAAGTGCATATCAATTAGTTACTAAATTTGAAAGTTTAAATCCAAGCCTTGAGCCAAGTCACGCATTTGCGGAAGCAATAAAAATAGCTCCAAAATTAAGCAAAGATACTATTATAATTGTAAATTCTTGCGGTGATGCACAAAAAGATCGAGATATTCTAAGACAAAGATTAGGAAAGTATAATGATTAATTCTCAAATTAGTTTGGCATTTAAAAAATGCAGAAATGAAAAGAGGCCAGCCCTGCTAACTTATACTGTTGCTGGGGACAATACTAAAAAAAAATCATTAGAAATACTAAATTCAATTTCAAATTACGCAGACATTTGTGAAATAGGCTTTCCACACAATACTCCGATAGCTGATGGTGGACAAATTCAAACGTCTTCTTATCGAGCTATTAAAAATGGAATTAAAATGAAAGATGTCTTTCAAATTGTTAAAAAATTTAAAAAAAATAAAAAAAATAAACCTATCATCTTAATGGGATATTATAATATGATTTACCAATATGGAGAAAGTAACTTTATACGAAAGTGTAAACAAGTAGGAGTAAACGGTTTAATTGTCGTTGATTTGCCTTGGCCAGACAACAAAGATTTTGCAAAAAAGTGCAAAAAAAATTCTATTATTTTTGTACAACTTTTGTCTCCTACTACATCAAAAATAAGAATGAAGAAAATTATTAGTAGTTCTCATGAAATGCTATATTATATTAGTATGTTAAGCACAACAGGAGGAAAACTTAAAGTATCACCAAAAAAGATAATAGAAAATTACCTTAAAATTAAAAAAATAACCAAAAATAGAAAGAAAAATATAGTAATTGGGTTTGGAGTTACAAGTAAAAATATTTCGTCTTTTAAAAAAGCTGATGGATGTGTTGTTGGCAGTGAAATTTGCAAAAATATTTCACAATCCATTAATAAAAGACAAAATCCTGTCACAAATGTAGATAATATGGTAAAAAAACTTAGGAGAAAATTATCATGAATTGGATTAGTCGCTGGAAAAAAATTGGGATAAAGGTAAAGCAAATATTCAAAAAACAAACAACAAAATCTGAAGAAACAGACTGGAAAAATTGCCCACAATGTAAAAAAATTTCCTACAAACCTGACTTATTTAAAAATTCTTATATTTGTGAATGTTCTTTCCATTTCGATTTACCACCTAAGTTAAGATTAAGTTCCCTTTTTGATACAAATTATGAAGTAATTGAACCACCAACAAACATTAATCCAGATCCTTTAAATTTTGAGGTCAAAGATGGCGCAAGAGAAGGCTACAGATATATAGATAAAATTAAAAAATATAGAAAAACTACTGGGCAAGAAACAGCTTTAATTTGTGCTTCAGGAAAGATTTCTGATTTAAAAGCAGTGGTAGTTTGTTTTAATCCAAAATTTGGTGCCGGTAGATTTGGTCCAGCGGAATCAGAGCATTTTTTGAAAGCTGCAAATTTTGCAGTTGAAAAAAAAGTTGATATTTGGGTTGTTATATATCAAAGCTCTGGAATAGATGTTCATACAGGTGTTGTGGGACTTGCTGGTGGAATGACAAAAAGCGTGATCGCAATGAACGAAATTAAAAAAGCAAAGATACCAACTTTTGCGGTAGCCGCTAGGGCGGTAGCCGGAGGAACCTACGCATCCAATTTTTTTATGCATGATTTTATTATAGTGGAATCAAAATGTGTTGAAAATTTACTTTTTTCTGGAAAAAGAGTTACAGCTAATATTCTTAAAGGTACTGATCAAATACCAGATGATTTTGGAAGAGCGGATGGTGTAATGAAGGCTGGTTTAGCAGACATAACTCTTGAAAATAGAAAAAAATTAAAAGAAACTATAACTAATTTATCTAATATAATTTTGAAAAGAGAAGAATCTAAAATAACAAATGAAGAAACAACAGAAAATAGAGAACCTAATATCAAAATTTCTTCAGCTTCATGACCGCAAAATTGATTTAAGTTTAGATCGTATCAATAGATTAAATAAAGAATTAAAAATTGACCTTAATAAACTAAAGGTTAAAACTATTACTATTACAGGTACAAATGGCAAATGGTCAACTGCAGCTACAGTTAGGTCAATTTTTGAGGCCGCAGGATATAAAATAGATCTTTTTACATCACCGCATGTTCAAAATTACACAGAAAGATTTATTTTTGAATCGAAAGAAATTTCTGAAAAAGATTTGTATAACTTATTATCTGAGGTAGGGCTAAAAAATTCTTCTAAACCAATCACTGTATTTGAACTTCTAACAAGTGCTTTTTATTTTCATTCTGCATTAAAATCTAAAAGTGATTTAATAATTGCAGAAAATGGTTTATTTCAAAGATACGATAGTGTCTCTTCTATTGGACATCATTTAATGAATATAATCTGCCAAATAGGTCTAGATCATTTAGATTGGCTTCCAAAAGATAAACAGACAATTGATCAAATAATCATAGAAAAAACATCAAATATTATGAGCTCAAATATAGCTGTTTCTAAACAAAATGAGCCTAAAATTTTAGAAAAAATTCAGCAAAGTATTAAAAATAATCCAGCTAAAAAAATTATTTTTTCTAAAGATTATAATTATGAAATTAATAGTAATGGTTTTTTATATGAAGATAAGTTTGGATCATTACAATTACCAAAACCAAATCTCCTTGGAGATCATCAAATTATAAATACTGCATGTGCAATTTCGGCGGTTAGGAGCTTAAAAGAATATAAAATAAAAAATGAACATATTATTAAAGGAATAAAATCAATAAAAAATATGCGTGGAAGACTGGAAATAATAAATAAAGGTATTTTAAAAAAACTTGCTCCTACAAATACTATCTTATGTGATATTGCCCATAATCCAAGCGCAGGTTTAGCAATAAGCGATTATTTAAATACTTTAAATAAAAATAAAAAAATTTTTATGATTTGCGGTATGATGAATAATAAAATTCACGACAAATTTATCCTTAATTTTAAACAGGTTAACGAAATTGTAACTATTGATATACCTAATCAAAAAAATTCCATAAAAAAAGAAGATTTAAAAAAAATAATAGAAAATGTTGGAATTAATGCCAAGACAAGTAATTCAGTCCAAGATGCAGTAAAATATATAGCCAATAAAGATAAGGATTCTATAATTTTAATTATTGGTTCAATTTTTTTAATTGGAGAAGTTTTAAATTTAAATTAAATATTTTCTTTAATCCAGGAAACTATATTAGATTTTGTCGTTGCACCAACTTTAGTAGCTTTCAGCTCTCCGTCCTTGAACAACAACATTGTAGGTATACCCCTAACACCATACTTCGTTGGTTGGTTAGGATGGTCATCAATATTATGTTTTGCAACAACAACCTGGTCTTTCATTTCGTTTGAAATTTCTTCAAGAATTGGAGCCACTTGTTTGCATGGACCACACCATTCGGCCCAAAAATCAACCAATGTAGGTTTAGAAGCTTTTAGAACTTCTGATTCAAAATTTTCATCTGTAATATTTTTAGTGCTCATAAGATTATTTCAATTTAGTAATTTTTTTTTTAATGTCAACTGGCCTTTTGGTATAATTTTTCCATTTCTTCAACAAATGAATTAATATCATCAAGTGCCTTTAATTTGTCTTTATCTTCTTTAAATTTATTTCTCAATGTATCAATTTCAGAATAAGTCCTGGGAATTGTATTCCATTTTTCCTCATTTGAGCTTAATATTCTTGAAGCGATTTCTTTATGAAACATATTATATTCTTCCTTTGGTAAAGATTGAGGACTTTCTTCGTATAAAATTTTTTTTCCAAAATACTGCATTCTTTCATCTTTAAATTTTTGTGTCACTGAATATTTATCTCTCCAATCCACCTTGTGAAATTCAGGCATAATTTTACTATCCTCGGGTAAAGCAAATTTCATATAAATTGATTCTTCAGGATAAACATCTAGCTGTGAGTCTAATTCTTTTCTTTCCCTTGCATCATCATCTAATATAGTAGCAACTTTTTTTGCAAAATCTTTGTTTTCCCTGACCAATTTAGCTCTTTGTTTTAATTTTTTTATTCCAAGTTGTTTATAGTTGTCAAAATTTACGCCATAACTAGGATTCATTATAACTGGATGTTTTTTATGTTTTATTGTTCTTATAATTTTTGGTTTTTTATTTAATTCTTTTTTAAGTTCTTGAATAGACAAATTAAAATAATACTTTGGATCAGCTTTAAGATCAAAACACATTGGATATCCCCATTGAGGATGCTGACAAACAAAAGTTAAAACAAATGGTACTGATTTTCCGTAATAAAAAAAATCAGTACAAAATAACTCTTCGTTTTTAATAAGTTGAAAAGTTTTATCTTTATTAGTAGTCATTAAACTAGCTTTCCAAACATTAGGTGCTTTTTTACTTAAAAGTTTTGCTATTTCAATTGTCGCCAAAACATCACCCATAGCCGAATGGGCTTCATCATGCCTAATATCATTCATCGGAGCTAACTTTTCTAATTTAAAAACTGGATTATTTTTATCACTGATAGGTGTCTTAATGCAGTTAGGGTAATAAAGATGACACGCTCTCGCTAAACTAAATAGATCTCCTCTTTCACTACCATTCGTATTAGTTAAATAAGGATATTCTAAATTTTTCCATAAAGTTCTCCTTAAAAATTCCTCATCGAAATTTATTGAGTTATATCCAATAAAAATTGAATTTTTCCATTGCTTAAATTTATCAACTAATTGCCTTACCATTTGATAATGAGACAAATTTGTTTCTTTCAACATTTTAGGAGTGGTTTTATTTACTAACAAAGCCATAGCTTCAGGAACTACCCCTGGGCTTAACTTGCATCTTGCTTCAAATCGATCTAATTCTTGAAATTGATCATTTACAAGTACTGCTGCAGCTTGAATAATTTGACCATAAGAAACGTTTGATGAGCATGTTTCAAAATCATAAAAAACTAAATTTGACATCAAATACTACTTATTCAATACTTTTACTTTGTCAATGTCTTCTTTGATAGCATTTTCAACTTGTTCAGGATCTTTAATATTGGCCAAAGTATTTTTTATTGATCTTGCGCTCTTACCAAAATCAATTGTGTAGTTCATAGCATCCTCTAATTTTTTTCTTAATCCATCAATTCCGGCAAAATGTTTTTCAAATCTTGTAGAAAGTTTTTTTAAATCATCGTGTATTTGAGTTGCGTGCCTTTGAACTCTAAGTGTCTGAAAGCCCATATGAAAGGCTTGCAAAATAGAAGATAAAGTATTTGGACCAGCTATTGTTACTTTATATTTGGTTCTTAATTCTTGCATTAATAATTCTTTAGTTTTCGGATCACGATAACTTGATAGCTCAGAATACAAACCTTCTGTTGGAACATAAATAATTGCAAAATCTGTAGTCCTTGGTGGGGAAATATATTTTTCACTTACTTTTTTAGCTTTGTTTCTAAAAACAGATGCTAATTCTTTTCTAGCTTCTGCCAATGCATCTTTGTCTTTTGCTTGAAAAGACTCATCTATAGCTTTAAATTTTTCTATTGGCCAATGACTATCTATCGGACATAAAACATCATCCTGTAATTTTACTGCAAATTCAACATTGTCACTAGTCTCATCAGGTTTCATTTTAACATTTGCTATGTACTGTGAAGCTGGAAGCATATCTCTTAATAAAGAAGCCAATGAAAACTCAGCAAGAACACCGTATTGTTTTACTCCAGATAAAATTCTACTAAAATTTTGCTGACTTTTATTTAATGATTCAATTTGTTGATTAAACGCCCCGACCTTTTCATCAACTCTGGTTAAAGCATGGGTCATATCTTTCGCAACATCTTTTGACATATTGCCAAAAGATTCACTAAAAGATGTTTTGATTGAACTAATTTCACTATTTATTTTTTCCGTAATATCATTGCTATTTTTTGGTTTATTTTTAAAAAGAAAATAAAAAATAACTAAATTACCAATTATTAAAATTAAAATTAATATTAAGAGTAAATTCTCCATGATTCGTAAAATAGACTCCAAATACTATAATTTCTAGTGAAAAGTAACTATTATGTTTATGTTTGATCTTTTTTTTGTCTTTCTCTATCAATATGCGCAGTCATAGTATCAACCAGATAATCGGAATAATTGAATATTTCTTTTGTTTCAAAAGATTTCGTTTCATGTTTTTCTGGATTAGCTTTATTTTCAACAACAATTTTTCCTTTTTTTGCATCAGAATCTTCTAGATAAATTAAAACTAACCAGTCTTCGTCTGGACTGTCGTCATACCTAATAAAACATTCATTAGATTCGTACCTACGATCAATAACTCTAAGAATACTTTTGTGTTTTGGAATATATTTTTTATTTAATTGAAAAACTAAAGAATTTGCTGAACGGTAGAAAGATTCTAATATGAGCTCAATTTTTTGTCGATGTTCAGCATATTCTCTCTCTTTTTGGAGCAAATCCTCTCTGGTATCTGAATCCGAAATTTCAACACCTAAAGACTCTACTCTTTCTCTAATTTTTTGTTCCCTAATTAATCGATATTTTTCCTTAATTTTTTCAATTCTTTCTTCAACTTCTTTATAATCTTCACGCTGTTCCCTTAATGCTAATTTCTCTAAATTTTTAATCTCTTCAAATTCACGTTTTCTAAAGGCTTCTATTTTTTTCTCTAATCTTATTTCTTCAAGAAAATCTTTTCTCTTCTTGGCTTGTTCTCTTCTTAAAATTGCTTGCTCTTCTCTTAAAAATCTTTTTAAATCTATTTCACGTTCTCTTGCTAATTTTTGTTCATCTTTTAGTTGTTGTTTTTTAGCCTCATAACGTAATCGCCTCTCTTCTTTTATCCTTCTTTCCTTTTCTGATTTTTCTAAAGCAATTTTTCTTAATTTTTGAATTCTTCTTTTCTCTCTAAAATTTTCATAGGCTGTAAAAACTGGCTGTAAAATAAAATTTATAACACTTTGAAATGATATTTTTTTAACAAAGTTTAATTTCTTAGTATTTAGTTGTATTCTGGGTATATTTAATTTTTTAACTAATTTAAACTTTTTAATCTTTTTTTTGATTTTAATTGATTTTTTCTTTTTTTTACTACGCTTAGTCTTTTTAATATTTTTTTTTAATCTAACTTTTCTGACCCTATATCTTTTCTTTGATTTTTTTTTCTTTTTTTTCATTAAATTGAGAAATCTATATTAACAATAAGTTAATTGTAAATATAGTCTCTTGTTCTTCCAGGAACAGATTTGAAATCTTTAACAGTTTCAATTTGATAAACTAATAAATCGGACCATTTAAATGCCGCACTACAACTTGAGAGATAAAAATCCCAAAGTCTTATAAAATTACTTCCATAAGCTTTTTTTGCTTCATAAACATTCTTTAAAAATCTTTCTCTCCAATGATCTAGCGTTAAATTGTAATGATCTATTAAACTTTCCCAACCCGATATAACAAGTCCACTTTGTTCTATGGCTTTTGTAATTTGGCTGGCTGAAGGCACCTTTCCACCATTAAATATATATTTATTTATAAAAGGATTTGCTGGGCTTGGAGGATTGGTTGTTGCAATTGTATGTGTTAAACAAAGAGAGTCACCATTGTCTTTTAATAAATCATTAATTTTTTTGAAAAAAGTTTTGTAAAATTTAGGAGAAACATGTTCAAAAAAACCAACATTAACTATTCGGTCCCAAGTACCTTTGACTTCTCTATAATCACACAACTCATAACTTACCAAATTATTGAGTTTAGTTTCTCTTGCTTTATTTTTGCAATATTCAATTTGATTTGATGCAAGACTAATTCCATGAACTTCGCAACCAATCTCTTTAGCAATATATCTGCTGAGCCCTCCCCAGCCACAACCAATATCTAATACTCTTTGACCTGGTTTTAAGTTTAATTTTTTTACTATGTGAGATAGTTTATTAGTTTGTGCTTGCTCTAGTGTCTCCTTAGGATCTTTAAAAATCGCACACGAGTATTGTCTATGTTCTGTATCCAGCATCCAATCATAAATATCTTCACCTCGGTTATAGTGCATTTCTGCATTACGCTTTGAAGCGCCAATAAAATTATGATCACTTATAAATTTATATCCATAAACTAAACTATTTAAAATTGTAGAGGAAATATTTATTTTTTTACGTCCTAGATTTTTTAGTGTTAAATTTAAAAAATCATAGATTGTACCATTTTCGATTTTTAAGTTTCCCTTATAATATTCTTCACCTAAATAAAGTTCGGGATATATAACTAGTTTCCAATTTAAATCTTTCTTTAACAATTTAAGCGTTATAGGTTTCTCTTTATTTGAAATTTCTCCACAAATATATTTTTGTCCTTCGGAGTCAATTAAGACTATCCCTTCCTTATTGAACAATTTTGATAAAAATCTAGCTAAAATCATAATTCACGCAGCAATATTTTTTTGTGGAAAAAAATCAAGTTTTTTTAACTCTGACATCATTTGTTTTTCTTGATCTTTAGAAAGTAAGCTTAGAGGTGGTAAAACTACACTATATTTTTTATTTTCAAATGATAAAAAACTATGGAGTCCTGAAATTAAATTATACTTATCAAAAACTTTTCTAATTGAACATAATCTTTCATTAAATGTTTGCTTTTTTTTGTCATTAAAATCATCAAAAACTTTTCTAGCAAGCGGAGCTGTTACATTGCAAATTGCTGAAATAATTCCACTACAACCAAGTTCTAATCCTTTTAATAATTTTGTTTCAGACCCTGGAAATATCATAAAATTTGGAATTTTTAGTGTTTCGTAAAGATTATATGTGCTATCTTTAACTCCAACTATTTGTTTTGGAAAATCTTTTACTAATTTTTCAATAATATTAATACTAAATTTATAGCCACTTAATTTTTCAAAGTTATACAAAATAATTTTACTTTCAGGAACTTGCTGCACAATATTTGCATAAAAAGCATAAGCCCCATCATCATTGTATTTGTAGTATGCTGATGGCATTATTAAAAATCTATCAACTCCAATATCTAAACAGCTTTTCATTAATTGAACATTTTCATTTAGAGAATTTGTCCCAGTACCAAAAACAAAGTTATCTTTAAATTTGCTAGTACTAATTTTTTCAATTAATTTTCTTTTTTCATTAGACGAAATAAGCTGGGACATTCCTGTGCTTCCTCCTATTACGATACCATGACAACCTTGTTGAATTAACTTTTCAGAATGCTCAATGGTAGAATCTATATTAACTGACAAATCTTTATTCATAATTGTCATTGAGGCGGCATAAATCCCTTTTTTTATAGACATAATTTCACCAATTTATTATCTAGAAATTATATTAAATTAAAAAAAATAATGAAAGTTTTAGTTATTCAACAAAGAAGGGGTATAGGCGACTTAGTCGTTTTTATAAGCTATATTCACGCAATTTCTAGGAAAGAAAACACTCCTGTAACAATTTTGGTTAATAAAAATAGTAAAGCTGACGAATTTTTAAAATATGATAAACACATAAAAAATGTAATTTTTTTTGACAGAGGTGCAAAACATCCAGGAGAACATGATGGAGTTATGGGGTTCTTTAAATTAGCAAAAAAAATAAAAAGTGGAAATTACGAAAAAGTTTATATTTTTAATAGTTCGTTTAGATATACTTTATTAGCAAAATTTGCGGGGATTAAGAAAATTTTTCAATATCCATTATTTAAAAAGAAAAATCAAAATTTAATTGAAACAGCAAGAAAGTTTACTGAAAATATTGTAGGAGAATCCATATCCTCTCAACCAGAAATATTTGTTAATGAAAATTTAGTCGAAGAAGCAAAAAGAAAGTACAATTTTTCTAAAGATTTTAAACATATTTGTATTGGGTTATCAGCTAGCGGACCAACAAAAAGATGGGATATAGATAAATATATTTTAACACTAGAAAAAATTTATGAAATAAAACCTTCTAAATTTTATTTAGGCGGTGGCAAAAATGATAAAACGTTAATAGACAAAGTTATGAATTCTTCATTAGGAAAACATTGTGTCTCTTTTGAAAAAATGTCAATAAGCGAAACTTTGCCGATAATAAAAAATTGTGACTTTTATATCGGTAATGATACTGGTTGGTTTAATTTATCATGTGCGCTTGGTAAATACTGCGTTGTGTTATACATGGATTCTCCTATTTTAAAATATTCAGAAAATGTTTTTCCTATAGTACCTCTAGGAGAAACTGTAGATAGCACCTCTCATAATACAAGAGGGAAAGACAAAATCTTTGTAGAACATGTTTTGGAAAAGGCTAAAAAATTTTTAAACTAACTAAAATCTTTTAGTACGGTTTCTTTTGCTTCGTTAACAATCTGACTTAATCTTTCAGTATTTGAGTTTGGATTTACATCTGGATGGATTTTTTTTTGAAGGGAGTTAGCCGCCTTAATGACCTCATCCTTTGAACATCCTTTTTTAATTCCTAAAATTTTGTAGGCTTCATCTTCTGATAGATTGCTCGAAGGCTTAGTTTGATTGCTACCACTAAAATGTGAATACCTTCCAGTAGAACGTAAATAATTTAATAATCTCCATATTTGCCAAATTTGAATTGCTGTGAGTCCTTTAATTTTAAGAGCAGAGAGAGCTAAAAAAAATAAAGGAAGCGAAAATAATATTCTACCTCCTATAGCTAAAATTATTGCTATCAATAAAGATAAAATAACTAATAAACTTCTTACGCCCTTGGCTATTTTCTGTGTTTTTTGTTTAGCAAACCAAGATAATATCAAAAATACTATGACAAAAATAATTATTCCAGTTATTAAGATATTCATATAAATAAGTATTCTAATGAAAAATCCTCCTAAATTAAAACAAAAACTGGAAGTCAAAAAGTATCATGGTTATGAAATTAAAGATGAATTTTCATGGGTTCATCAAAAAAATATTCTTGAGGTACTAAAAGACAGTTCAAAATTAAATCCCGAAGTACGAAAATATTTAGAAGACGAAAATGCTTATACAAAAAGTAAAATGGAAGATACAAAAAAATTTCAAAGCAAATTATTTACAGAAATTAAAGGGCGAATTAAACTAGATGATGAGTCGCTGCATTTTTTTTACAAAAAGGATGGTTGGGAATACTGGGCAAAAACAACTAAAGAAAATAATTATACAATACAACTAAGAAAAAAAATAGGCGATGGGAAAGATAAGATTAAAGAATATTGGAATGGTGATAAGGAAAAAAATAAATTGGGTGCTAGCTTTTTTGGAGTTGGGGATCTTACTGTAAGCCACAATCATTCTCTTTTAGGATATTCTTTAGATCTTAACGGTTCTGAATATTATACAATTTATATAAGAACAATAGCTGATGAAAAAATAATCAGTGAAAAAATTGAAAATACTTCTGGTGGTATTACTTTTAGCAAGGACTCTAAATATATTTTTTACACTTTATTAAATTCAAAACATCAGCCTAAAAAAGTTTTTAGGCATAAAATTGGTTCTGCTCAAAAAGAAGATGAGTTAATTTATGAAGAAAAAGATGAACGTTTTACAGTAGGAATGGGTGGATTGACTTCAGATGAAAAGTTTTTTTTAATTAACACATCTGATCATAGTACAACAGAAACTTATTATTTCTTAGCAGATGAGGAAAAAATAGAATTAAAACTATTTCAAAAACGCTCTGAGAAAATAAGATATTCAGTAGATTCATGGAATAAATATTTTTATATTCATACAAATCAAGATAATTCTCCAGATTTTAAAATATGCAAATGTAAGCATGAAGATATTAATAAATGGGAAGATTTTATACCTGCCAAAAAAGAAGTGATAATTGGTGGTTTCGATTTTCTTGATGACTGGATGATTAGAGGTGAAACATCAAATGCTTTACCAAAAATATTTGTAAGAAATATTAAAAATAATGAAGAAGAAGAATTAATATTTGCAGATGAAATTGTATGGAGTCCTTCTGTCACCGAGATTCAAAAAGAAACTGATACAGACGAAGTTTATATTAGCTATTCTTCACCAAAAACAAATGCGAGAACCTATATTTATAATCTCAAAACAAAAGAAAAGAAATTTGTAAAAGAACAAAAAGTATTGGATGAAAATTATTCACCAGAAAATTACATTACAGAGAGATTAGAATGTAAATCTCATGATGGTCGTTTGATACCTCTAACTATAACTAGACATAAAAATACGAAAGTTGATGGAACTGCTAATGTTTTGTTATACGGATATGGCAGTTATGGAAATTCTCTTTCTTTTGGTTTTTCTAATACAAGGTTAAGTTTGTTAAATAGAAATATTATTTGGTGTGACGCATCTATTAGGGGAGGACGTGAACGCGGCGAAGTTTGGCACGAAGAAGGAAAAATGCTAAATAAAAAAAATACTTTTGAAGATTACATATCTGCTGCAAAATTTTTAATTGAAAAAAAATATACCTACAAAGGTGGAATAGTTGGCTATGGTGGAAGTGCTGGGGGATTGCTTTTAGGTGGAGTTGTAAATAAATCTCCAGAATTATTTTTAGGAATGGTTATTCAAGTTGGTTTTTTAGATTCTCTTACTACAAACCTTGACCATTCTTTACCTCTGACACTTGGAGAATTAACTGAATTTGGTGACGCTAAAAATAATAAAAAGCACTTCGAATATATTAAATCTTACTCTCCCTATCACAATATTAAAAAAATGAATTACCCTCACCTATTATTAGTAACAAATATAAAAGATGTTAGAGTTCTTTTTGATGAACCACTTAAATTTACAGCTAAATTAAGACAGTATAAAACTGATAATAATCTTTTGCTTCTTAAATGCGAGTTAGAAGATGCAGGTCACGGTGGTAAATCTGGAAGAGATTCTGCAATAGAGGAAATTGCTTTTGATTATAGTTTTATTTTGAAGATCACAAAACAATTAAATACTTAAAGTAATTCAAAAGCACCCTTTACTAGTAAAACCTACAACCATTTTATTTCTATCTATTTCAAATTTTCTTTCACAGGTAATGCTATACTTTCTTTTCTTATATACTAAAAATTTAGAACCTTTTTCATCGTATTTAATCTCATCAGGTTCTCCCATAACTATTTTTAGTTCTGATTCGGGCTGTTGAAGAAATTTGCTTAATTTTTCATTTTCTTTTTTTACTGTCTCCTGAGATTTGTTCTCAATAGTTTGACATCCACTAAAAAGTAAAAAAAATAGAAAAAATGCAGATATAATTTTCATACTTACAACTTAACATAGAATAACATATTTATTATAAACATATATAAAATCTCTAGTTGAATTTTGTATGTATTTTTGCTTGTGACTTTTTTTAAAAGGTCTATTAAGGATTCATATTAACTTTAGGAGGAAATATATCATGATGGATAAATATTTCGACTATAGAAAACATAAAACGGATTTTAAAACGGAAGTTATAGCCGGCGTTTCAACTTTCCTGACGATGGCTTACATTCTGTTCTTAAATCCTGTCATACTCGCTGATGGCGGGTTTGACTTTGGCGGAGTTTTCACAGCTACAGTTTTGGCAACAGCCTTAGCTTGTTTTATAGCTGCATTTTACGCTAAAACTTGGCCAGTTGGCTTAGCGCCGGGAATGGGTATTAACGCATTTATTGCTTACGGAGTTTGTTTGGGTATGAAATATACTCCTGCTGAAGCACTTGGTGCTGTATTTGTTGCTGGTGTAGTCTTCTTAATAATTTCACTAACTCCAATAAGAGCTTGGCTAATCAACTCAATTCCAAAAAGTTTAAAACTTGGAATTGGT
>MDTG01144695.1_pt1 | contig 23332 bp, 9 predicted proteins | sample 811421 | NCBI WGS metagenome assembly MDTG01 (sample SAMN05326645, study PRJNA326480) | marine metagenome | isolation source: seawater | place: Pacific Ocean: South East | collected 2011
GGATATAAATCATATCTATACTCTATTACAGATACTCCAACAGGCACATTTAAATTATAAAAATTATTTGTAGATAAAGATAAAAAAGTAGAATTTACATCTACCTTAAATTTATTAATTATTTTATATATAAATTTTTTAAAATAAATTTTATCATTAACACAATATTGATAATTTGAACATTCTAGATACATATTCTTTCTTTTTTTCCATAAATCTTCATATTTCATATTATAAATATTTTTCTTTGAAAATTCTTTAATATTTGGATTTTCTAGTAGAATAGTATATTGAAATTTTTTTAATAAATTTCTTGATTTATCATATTCTATTATACCACCGCCTGTAGATATAATAATATCTTTTTTTTTAAGAACTTGAGAAAATACTTCATATTCAATTTGTCTAAATTTATCCCATCCATGGTTTTCAATATATTCATGTATAGTACAATTAATTATTTTTAATATTTCATAATCAATATCTATCCATCTCATACAAAATTCTTTAGCCAAATATTCTCCATAAGTTGATTTTCCAATACCAGGCATGCCAATTAATATAATTACATCATCTATGAGAAAATTTTCTTTTTTGGTTATATCTGATGTAAAATGATTATATCCAAGACCTAATTTTTTCATATCTTTCCAAAAAGTTGGATATGTTTTAGAAATTGCTTGATAATTAGACAATACAATATTGTCCATTTTAGATGCCAATAATGAAAATGACATAACAAGTCTGTGATCATCATGACAATCTAAATAAATAATATTTTTATTTTTTGGATAATTTTTTTTACCATGGATAATAATTTCATCATTATTAATCTTAATATTAACTCCACATTTTTTCAATGCATTATATGTTGCATCAATCCTTTTGCATTCTTTCTTATTTTGATTTGAAATATTATGGATTCTAAAAGTTTCAGGTATAAATGAAAATAATACACAAAATGTCATAAATGTATCACTTGAATCCATATCCATATTATGATAATCTTTTTTTATTATTTTCTTATATAATTCAAAATCACCTTGTTTGTTGGATTCTTTTATATTTTCTATTGTCATATTTATATCATTTAATATTGAATATACAATTGGATATACACATGCAGTCGCATCGCATTCAATTACTATATTTTGTGGATTTTTATATGAGCATGGATTTATATTATAATATAGATAGTCATCATCTTCTTTTTGATCAATTTTAATATTAAATTTTTTCATCATTTCATAAGTAAGTTTTACAAAAGTTAATGATGGATATTTTTTTGAAATTTTTATATTAGTATCATTTGTTATATGTGATGCAGACATCATAATACCACTAATATATTGACTACTAATTCCATCTTCAAATTCAATATATCCTCCATTAAATCTTTTAGTACAATCCATTCTTATTGGATTTTCGTAAATATTACATCCATGATTATTAAGTATATTGACTAAATCTGTCATCGGTCTCTTATCCATCCATTTATTTCCTCGTAATATAATACTAAAGTCATTGTATGGTATCGATGCAGATAAAACAGGTAATAAAAATCTCATACAAGTACCTGAATTACCAACATATATCTCTTTTGGAATAATTTCTTTACCATTATCAAATAATTCACAATTACATCCATCAACAATTATGTCATTTTCTTTAATTATAATATTTATTCCGCATGATTGCAATGCATTAATCATATAAATAGTATCATCACATATCAATCCATCTTTTATTACACATCTTCCTTTTCCAAAAGCTGCAATTAAAATAATTCTATTTGTTTCACTTTTTGAACCTGGTGCTCTAAATTGCATAATTTCATATTCCTTAAGCTTTATAGGTTTTGATGTAACAATAACATTTCTATTAAAAATTTTATATATATCATTATCATTAAATTCTAATATTCTAGGATTTCCAATACTATCCAATGTTATCATTTTATTTCCTTTTTTATCACATTTAATAAATTCTAATAATTTCTTGGTATCTAAATTTAAATCAGTTTCTATTGGAAGACAATATTTTGATAAGCATGATATCAGTAAATTTTTTGTTATAATATCTTCTGTTTCTAGTATCATTCCTTGTGAAACACAATAACCATGTTTTTCACCTGTTAATTTTTCAATAGCATGTCCTATTGTATGTCCAAAATTAAGCACCATTCTTGACATTTTTATATCCTCGCTAATTTCTAATTCATCTTTTTCAACAATTTTTAATTTTGTATTTACTGATTTTTTAATTATATCTAGTAATAGTTCATTATTTGTTAAAACACTATCTAAATTATTTTTACACAATATATTCCACAATTCTTGATTAGATGTAGATGCAATTTTAATAATTTCAGCCATACCATTTATAAATTCATCTTTTGGCAATGTAACTAAAAAAGATATATCAATAATAATTTTTTTTGGCTGTCTTATAGTTCCAATTAAATTTTTACCATATTTATTATTAATTCCATTTTTACCACCAATGCTTGAATCAACCATTGCCAATAAAGTTGTTGGAACTTGAATAAAATCAACGCCTCGCATATATATTGCTGCAATAAATCCTGCTAAATCACCTACAACTCCACCTCCAATAGCCACAATACAACTATTTTTCCTTGGAAATTTTATTTCTGAAAGATAATTACAAATATCTTCAACAATTTCAAATTCTTTTGATATTTCTCCAGGATGGATAATATAATAATTATTTTTATTCATTTTCAATAAATTTAATTTAATATGCTGGAATATAGAAATATTATCATCATGAATATAAAATACATCATTATATTGAGAAAAAATATTTGGATCTAAAGTAGTATAATCTATTTTCATTAAAATAGATTATAGATAATTCTTTATACAAATTTACGATTCATTTTCAATTGTATATTTATTATTAAATATTATTAATGATATTCCAAATACAAAATTTGATATAAGAACAGGACTGGCAGGTGATATATTTAGTTTTTTATGATATACGAATAGTATTCTTATTGATTCAAATATGAACCAAGAACCTGCAATATAAATAAGAATATTTAAAGCAATAAATAATTTTTTTTTTACAGAATATATTATTCCAATGCCTATTCCAATATTTAGAAATGCAACTGATCTAGACCATTTAACAGGTTGGTTTTTTGAAAAAAAATATAAACTTCTCAATACTCCATTTGAAATCATTGTAGCACCACTAACCCAACCAAATGAATTTGAAAAAGCTTCAATATCTTTAATGTTTTTTGTAAAATATGTAATGTAAGATACAATAACTCCAATATAACTTAAAAATGCATTAACCCATAATTGATAGCTTACCATATAATAATAACTAATATTATAATTATTATAAGGATTTCATAATTTCAATTTTCTTATTCTTATATTTTAGATTTTGACAGAATTTTACTAAATTCTTTAATGACATTTTATTAACATTTTTCCCATTTATTTTTAGAAGTTGATCATTAATATTAATTATTTCTTTTAGTTCTTCTCTTATAATATCACATATAAAATAATTATCATTATCGATTTCAAGAACTATACCAATCATACCTTTACCAATTTCTACTTCATAAGTAAGATTATTATCAATATCATTAATTATAGACTCATTTTTTCTTTTGAATAAAGATATCTTCATATATATATATATAATCATATCTTAAAAATTTATAATAATAAACATGTAAAAAATATCCCAACTGATATTAAAGAATATTTTGCACATTTTTTATCTGCATTAACAGTACTTATTGTATTTGAACTTCTTCTTCTAAATCTTTTTCTAATATTCATTATTATAATATGTTATTATAATAATTTTATGATAAATAAAAATAAATTATTTAATTTTTTGTTGTATAAAATTAATTAACTAGAATAGAATTTAAAATGATAAGATTATACAAAATCCTTTTCCATTTTTAGTGAACGTATATCTTCCCGAACCTTCATCAACGTCTTGCCTAACATATTCTTTCCATTTCCATCTCTACCAATTCCCCAATATGAATCCCATGGAGCATTTTCTATTAAATGAGAATCGCCGGTATTTAGTAATATTTCTTGCAAATCAGAATGTTGAACGAATTTAGCCATTGTAATTTTATACATCACGTCAAGTCTATTCTGATTCCATATTTTAATAGAATTATCATCAAGACGACCTACGCCTGTTTTAGAAGAACCTCTGCCTAGACGTTTCGCAATACTGGGTGAAACTTTACCTGTTTTTGTTCGTGCTTGAAGGATTTCATTGAATAAAATTGGATTATCTTTATGTTTGTATGCTTGAAAATAGTGTTCAGCCGTTAATGCTATTTTCCCATCATCTAATTTTATAGGATGTTTATCTTCAAAGTTAGATAAAACGGCTAATTTTTTATGGTAAGGTATAGAGCCTTCTTTTTGATTTTTTTGTGGATTTCGACAAAAATAATATTTTTCGTATTCCATAATATAATACAATAAATTGGTTGTAACTTAATAGTTAATTCAATTTTTTTTTAATGCAAAAATCTGGTTATTTTAAATGCCATACTGGTTAAATAATTTATTTTAGTTTATTTATAAGAATTCAATAAGAAGTATTTATAGTTATACATATTATTACATATAACCATATTATGAAGAATAAAAAGTTAAGTATACATAAACTCAACAGAAGGATTCAAACCTTCATTTCTTTTTTTAATTTCATCATTATTGATAAAGAAATTCAAACCTTTATCAAGATCCTCTTGTGTCAAACATTTCTTGTATTTTGGATGAATTGTCATTGCTCTTCTTGCATGTGCTATTCTACAAGAATTAAAAAAATTCTCTAAATCACCACCAAAATATTTAAAATAATTCTTATTTTTTAAAAAGAATTCTACAGGTGGAATAAATTCATCTTTGAATTTCCAATCTTTCTCCATAACAATTTTCATAAAAATTTTTTGTAATTCTTCTTCATCATAATCTTTAATCTTAAATCTATATGGAAATCTCCTTTCTAAACCTTCATTATAACTAAAAAAAGATTTTTTTAATGCATCAGGATAACCTGCAATAATACAAACAAAGTCTCCCTTACTTTCAGATAAATTTTGATTTAATATATCAATACATTCTTTAGAATATGAATCACGGCCTTCCGGGTTACCAAGTGAATATGCTTCATCTATGAATAATACTCCACCCTTAGCACTATCAATTGCTTCTTGTGTTTTATTTGCTGTATGACCAAGATACTGTCCTACTAAGTCATTTCTTTTAACAGATTTAAAAATATCATTTTTTAGTATACCCATTTTACGATAAATATCTGCGATTATTTTTGCTACTTCTGTTTTACCTGTTCCAGGACTTCCTTCAATTATTGTATGCAACATGGAAGTATTTTTTTTTTCAAAATTCTGAATATTATATAAAATAAGATTTACAATTGTATCTTTTACTGATTTCATACCAATCATTTTTTGTAATTTTTCTAATGGTTCAACTAATTTATTTAATGTTTCCATATCCAATGTATATTTATTTGTATCCTCTATTTTATAACTTTTACCTAAATCAATTAAATCTTCAATTGTGTTAATTTCTTTTTCAACTAAAATTAAATCATCTTCCTTTACATTATCAAAATATTTAGATATATGATCAATAGTAGGTAGTTTTTCTAAAATTTGATCTGATTCATTCATAAGTAATGGGGGAAACCGAATTATTATATTACTTGATAATGGATCATTTAAATTATTATTGGTAGTAGCATTATCATTTTTTCTTGTATATCTTTTCTTTCTTCTCCTCTTATTTTTATTATCATTATTCTTTCTTTTATGATCATTATTGCCTTTTTTATTTTTAATATTCTTATTATTATTATTATTATTATTATTCATATAAATTTCTTAATATAATATTTAATATTTCTATTATATTAAATACTTTTTCTATAAAAATAAACTAGTTATATATATATATATATATATGGATATCTTTAAGGAATATAATGCAATAAAATTGGTATTATCATTGCAAAGTTATTATAGATTAGTTAAATCAAAAAAAACTAATATTACTAAAAAATTAAGAAATTATTATGAGATATCTTATATGTTGATGTCACATATACAAAATAATTTTGATACAAATATTTTTTCAAAATCAATTTATAATGAAAATATGGAAGAATTAGATGATATACTTACTTTTTATAAATTTGTGCAATCAAAATTTAATTATATTAAAATGAGTATATATAAATTAAAACAAGTTGAAATTTTTTGTGAAATATTAAATAATAAATTAAATTATTTAATTGAGGCAGTTGGATGTTCAAGTATTATAGAAATCATTAAATTTAAATTAGATATAAATATTATAGATTTTATAGAAAAAGATAAAAATTTAATTATTTTTTATGACAAGTTTTTTATACCTATTTCATTAAAATATACAAATACATCTATTAAAAAAAAAGAAAACTATTTTAATATTCAAATTAAAAAAATACCTAAACAATCTAATAATTCTTTTAAAGAAAAATTAGATGGTGCTATTCTAAATATAGAATATAAAAATCATGTATTTAATTTAAAAGGATATTTTAAAAAGGATCCATTAAATATAATTAGACATGAAGGTAAAATGAAAATAAAATTTACAGAATTAGAAAATGAATTAAAATTGATTGATATATCAGATGATTTTAAAAATAAGTTTATACAACAAATATCATTAAGAGACTTCGTTGTATTACAAATTAAAGATATACTAGACTTATTAAAAAAAAGTTATGAAGATTTACAAAAATATAAACATAAAACACTTTCAGTATTAATAAAAGAATTTGTAAAATGTTCTCCTGAAAAGCAAAGAACTATATTAACTTTGTTTTTAATGTCAGACAGTGATGATCAATTTTTAGCTCAAGTTATATATGATATGATAGCAAATCAATCTTATATATATAAAGATCAGCCTATGGCTGAAATGATTTATTCAAGTATGCATTGGAGTATCCAAAAATTATTTAAAAATGCAGTTAAAAATGTAGAAGATCAAAAAAGAAGATTACAAAATTTATCAGAAACTGATATTTCATATGAAAAAAGGATTAGTTTATTAAAAACAGATGATAATATTAAAAAGAGAGCATACAATAGATTAAAAGAGTTAAATGGTGGAAAGGAAAGTTCAGCAAAAGCATTACAATATTTGGATGCATTATTAAAAATACCATTCAATATTTATCAAAAGGAGGCAGTATTATCATTTATAGATAATTTTAATGTATTGATTAAAGATAAGGTAAATTTTATAGAAAGTAAAATAAATAAAATATTTGATCAAAAAATTAAAAATGACTTAATTAAATATATAGATTATTATAATTCAATTGAAAATATTAATGATCAATCTATACATATATTTATAAAAAAAGGATTTTATTTAATAAATACAATTGCAGAAAATAATGGAATAATTATAAAAAAATTTGACCTAAATTGTTTAAAAATATTAAATATCAATGATGATAAATTATTAATAGTTGAATATGATGAAAATATTGAAAATAATGAAGAAAATTTATTACAAGATTTTAGTGATAATATACAGGATGATATTTATACTGATTCCGAATATGAAGATGAAAGTGAAACAGATTCAGAATATGAGACAGATTCAGAATATGATGAAAAGGATATAGAAAATAAGAAAAAAGAAAAAATGTTAAATATCATGAAAGATAAAAATAAGATCCCTAATATAGAAATAATAAAAGAGAATATAAGAAAAATTAAAAAAATTCAAAATTTAAAAGATATTTTAGTTGAAAATGATAAAATGAGTGAGAATACTTTAAAAATAATGCAACAAGAAATAAATGAGATAGAATCCAATATTGGAATCAATATAGAAAAAAGTGATAATGAAGAAACAAAAAATAATATATATTCTAGTATAGATGATACACAATATGTAAGTGATGAAGAAATAGAAGACTTAGAATATATATATTTAGAAATATTTAATTTGATTGATAAATGGATTAAATATAAGATGGAGAAGATTGTATATCTTAAGAATGTTAATAATATATTAGATAAATGTATATATGGACATAAAGATGCAAAAAAACAGATATCTAGATTAGTTGGCCAATGGATGAATGGTAAAATGACTGGAACTTGTATAGGATTTTGTGGACCACCAGGTGTTGGTAAAACAAGTATATGTAAAAATGGATTATCTAAATGTTTAGTTGATTCTGATGGTAAACAGAGACCATTTGCATTTCTACCATTAGGAGGTACGAGTAATGGTTCATTACTGGAAGGACATCATTATACATATTTAGGTTCTACATGGGGTAAAATAGTTGATATATTGATTAATAGTAAATGTATGAATCCAATTATATATATAGATGAATTAGATAAAGTAAGTAGAACAGAAAATGGTAAAGAAATTATTTCAATATTAACACATTTAACTGACCAATCTCAAAATATGGAATTTAATGATAGATATTTTACTGGTATACCACTAGATTTATCTAAGGCAATATTTGTATTTTCATATAATGATGCATCTAAAATAGACCGTATTTTAAGAGATAGAATACACGAAATAACTATTAAATCATTAAATAAAAATGAAAAAATAAAAATAACTAGAAATTACTTACTTCCTGAAATATTAACAATGATTGGATTTAATCCTGATGATATTCAAATAAAAAATAAAGATCTTATATTTTTAATAGATAACTATACATATGAGGCAGGTGTTAGAAAACTAAATGAACATTTACTTGTTTTAGTAAGAGAAATTAATTTATTATTAATAATGGATGAAGAAAATATAAAATTACCCTATATAATTAAGGAAGATTATATTAAAAAGGTATTTTCAGAAAAACAGTTAATAAAAAGTAAAAAAATATTTCCTAAACCTCAAATTGGATTGGTTAATGGTTTATATGCTACAAATGCAGGAATGGGAGGATTAACAATAATAGAAGTATTAAAAACACCATCTGAGAGAGCTTATTCTCTACAATTAACAGGTCAACAAGGTGATGTAATGAAAGAAAGTATGTACTGTGCTAAAACATTAGCATGGAATTTAATACCTAATAATATAAAAAAAGAAATTAAAGAAGATTGGGAAAAAAATGGACAATGGGGATTACATATTCATTGTCCAGAAGGAGCAACACCAAAAGATGGTCCATCAGCAGGATGTGCTATCACGATTGCAATTATATCTAGGATGTGTAATATAAATGTAAAAAATATTATTGCAATAACAGGTGAAATAGATCTAAATGGTAATATTGGCCAAGTAGGTGGTATATCTTCAAAATTAGAAGGAGCATTAAATGCAGGAGTTGAAAAAGTTTTTATTCCAAAAGATAATGAAGATGATTATAATAAATATTTAAATAAAATAAATGAAACAATGATATCTAGTGATGAATATAGTGAGAGCGATGAAGAATCAATTGATAAGAAAAAAAAAAAACAATTAATAGTAAAACCTATTTCCAGAATTGAAGAATTATTGTCTGAGGTATTTACAAAAAAAATAAAATTCAATAAAATAAAATAATTATTCTAATACTTCTTCATTATTTAATATTTTATTTTTATCATATTTTTCAATATAATTAATCAAATCTTTTTCATTTGAAAAGATAGTATAAGGAGATACAGGTTTCTCAAAAGAAAAAACTAAGTCTAATATTGTTTTACCAATTGTGCTAGTTAGGAAGAAAGATTGTTCTAACCATATTTTTGATAAAGGTTGAACTTCTTTATTAAATTTTACTTGTTTTCTAATATACTTTATAGTACCTGCAGGTATCTCTCTTAAATCAAATATAATTATCATTTTTTTATTTTTTTCTTCACACAATTTATATAAATCTTTGAAATTTTTCAGATGTTCATTAAAACCATTATCACTTACAGAATTATTTAAAAATTTAATTTTTACATAAGGCCAATTATTAGTATTATATTGAACTATCATATAAAATATTATTATATATATTTTTTATTATTAAAACTTATTTAATTTTAATTAAAAATAATAAAAAATATATAAAAATTGAAAAATAAATTTAAGAATAAAATTATATAATATATATTATGTCTAAACAAGAAACTAGTTTTAATTGGGAAGATAATACATGGAATGTTTTAGATTCTTATTTTGTTGATAAAAAAATTTTAGTATCCCATCATTTAGAATCATATAATCATTTCATTAAGGAAAGTCTTGGAGAGATTATTAGAGAACATAATCCAATCATAACATATGAAAATTATGGAGAGAAAAATTTTAATGAATATCATGTGAATTTTAATAATGTTTATATAAGTAAGCCTGTTATAAATGAGAATGATGGTACAACTAAACCAATGTATCCTTATGATGCAAGGTTAAGGAATCTTACTTATTCAGGTAATATTTATGTAGATATTGATCAAAAAATAATTAAGAAATCTTCTAAAGGAAAAGAAGAAGTAATACATCTTCAAAAATTAAAAAAGTTTAATATTGGTAAAATCCCTATAATGGTAAATTCAGAATATTGTATTTTAAATGAACAAAGTGGTAAAACAAGATCAGAGATGGGAGAGTGTGAATATGATTTAGGAGGTTATTTTATTATAAATGGTAGTGAGAAAGTAATAATTAGTCAGGAGAAAAAATGTGATAATAAAATATTTATTTTTCCGCAAACCAAAACTTTAACAAAATATTCACATATTGCTGAAATTACTTGTTCAATGGATAAGAAACCATATACTATTAGTACGGTACATGTTAAACTTAAAGATAAAGAAGATAATTTTTCTGGTAGAACTATAAAAGTCCAAATTAGGAATCTTAGACAGGATATACCATTATTTGTAATATTCCGAGCACTTGGTATTTTATCGGATAAAGATATTGTTGAACATATTGTATTAGATATTGAAGATGAAAAAAATAAGGAAATATGTGATCTACTAAGATCTTCAATTGAAGAAGCTTCTCCAATTCAAAGTAAAAAGGTTGCCCTAGAATATATTTCAAAATATACAACAATAAATAATTATTATAAAACTTTTGAAGAAGAAGAAGATAAATTAGCATATACCCATAGTATTTTATTAAAACATTTATTTCCTCATATTGGAGAAAATGAAAAGAAAAAAGCTTATTATCTAGGACATATGACAAAGAAGTTATTATTAAATGCAACAGGTAGAAATGAACCTGATAATCGTGACTCTTTTATTAATAAGAGAGTAGAAACAAGTGGAGAATTACTAAAGATATTATTTAGAAATAATTTTAATAAAATGATTAAAGAGATGAAGAGTGCAATTGATAAAGATTTTAAATCAGGTAGGGTTGAAAATTATGAAATATTTGGTTCAACTTTATCAAAAAAAATTAAATCGACTACAATTGACACCGGAATGAAATATGCATTAGCAACAGGTAATTGGGGAATGAAAAATCAGGTTGATAGAGCAGGTATAGCACAAGTTTTAGCTAGATTGGCATATATGGGAACTATATCAGCTCTTAGAAGAGTTGAATCACCTATTCCAAGAGGAACACGTGCAACAGCTCCAAGAAAATTAGCGAATACACAATATGGTATTATATGTCCTTGCGAAACACCGGAAGGTCAGAGTGCAGGTATTGTAAAGAATCTTTCAATGATGTCACATATTACTATAAGTTCAAGTCCTGATATTATTATTTCATGTCTAGAAGAATTAGGAATGATTAAATTAGAAACTATGCGCCCATTAGATGTAAGTAGATATGTAAAGATTTTTGTGAATGGTTCTTGGTTAGGTATTCATAAGGAACCAAATATTTTAGTTGAACAGGTAAGAAATTTAAGAAGAAATGGTATTATTAATATTTATACATCTGTATCTTGGTATATAGATATTAATGAGATCCATATTCAAACAGATGGAGGTCGTATATGTAGGCCATTATATATCATTAAAGATAATAAATTTTTAATGAATGACGATATAGCAAAAAATTTAAAAGAAAAGAAAAAAGAGTGGCATAATCTACTTGTTCAGAATATTACAGATGATATTGATACATGTAAAGATAAGGTAAGTTTAAATTCGAATTCAGCAGTTATAGAATATATTGATCAACAAGAAGCAGATACTTCAATGTTTGCAATGACATCAACAGATATTAAAAATAATAATAAGGATAATGATTCATATTATAATTTTACTCATTGTGAAATACATCCGTCTATGATTCTAGGAGTATTAGTTACAAATATTCCATTTCCTGATCATAATCAAGCACCTCGTAATCTTTTCCAATGTGCTATGGGTAAACAAGCAGTTGGTATTTATGCAACAAATTTTAGAAAAAGGATGGATACTCTTGGACATATTCTCCATTATCCACAACAACCTCTTGTAAATACAAGATCAAGTTATTATGTTAATTCAAATAAAATGCCATCTGGTCAAAATGTAATAGTTGCAATCGCTTGTTATACAGGTTATAATCAGGAAGATTCTCTTATTATTAATCAAAGTGCTCTTGATAGAGGATTATTTGTATCAAGTTTTTATAGAAAACATCAAGATGAAGAGAAAAAAAATCAGTCAACATTGGAGGAAGAGAAATTTTGTAAACCAGAAAGATTTTATCCAAATGGTGATTTAAAAACAGAGAAAATGAAATATGGTTCATATGAAAATATTGACGAAAATGGTTTTATTAAGATTGGTTCCAAAGTAAGTGGTTCTGATATTATTATTGGGAAAGTAATTCCATTAAAAAATGCTGATAATGGTCCTAAATACAGAGATGCAAGTACTACAATGAGACAAAATGAAACAGGTGTAGTAGATTGGGTTTATAGTAATAAAAATGGTGATGGTTACCGTTTTTGTAAGGTTCGGGTTCGTTCAAACAGAAAACCTGTATTAGGTGATAAATTTGCATGTTATACTCCTGATCATGAAGTATTAACTGAAGATGGTTGGAAAGCAATTTCTAATATCACAACAAGAGATAAGGTTGCATCCTTACAAGATGGTAGTGAGTTAAAATATGTTTATCCAAAAGATATAATGAGTTATAATTGTAATGAAGAGGTTTACGAAGTAAATACTAAACAAATCTCGCTAAAAGTTACTAAAAATCATAGAATGTGGGTGGGTGATAGGCATGGTAAAAAATATACAATTAAAAATGCAGAAGAATGTTATGGTAAAAGACTTAAATTTCTTAAAAATTGCAATGAGTGGAAACCTAATTTTAGTGAATATGTACCTCCTGAATTTAAGATGAATGAAAATCATACAGAAGCAACACATTTCTTAATATATGATGATGATGGTAATGTAGAAGAATTAGAAATGAATACATGGTTAACATTTTTTGGTATATGGATAGCAGAAGGTTATATTTCAGGCGGAAGTATTCGTATTGATGTAAAAAAAGATAGAGTGAGTAATGAATTAAAAAGAATTGAAAAGATATTTGGATGGAAATGGACTATTTTTCATGATGAAGAACTAGATAGTGATCATTCAAATTGGAGATATTACAGTAAGACTGTTGTCAATTATATGAAATCATTAAATTTTGGAAAATTAAATAAATCGTTACCAAATTGGACTTGGCTACTAACTAGGAATCAATGTAAAGTATTAATGGAAGGCATGGAATGTGGATATATGATGAAGAATAGAACATCTAGATTTAATACATCTAGTGAAAAACTTGCCAATGATTATCAAAGATTATGTGTTCATGCAGGTTATAGTGCTTCTTTAATATCAAAAAATGATGTTGGACATGATATTGAATCATGGAGATTAACAAGAATTAAATCTCAAAATAAGCCAATTATGAATAAAAATATTAAAGTTAATACTGGTGAGGGAAGAAATGATGGATACACTCATTACAAAGGTAAAGTATATTGTTGTAGTGTTGAAGGAGATGGTGTTATTTATGTAAGAAGAAATGGTAAGACTGTATGGTGTGGGAATTCTAGACATGGACAGAAAGGAACAATTGGAATTACATATAAACAACATGATATGCCATTTACAAAGGATGGTATTGTGCCAGATATAATTGTAAATCCTCATGCTATTCCAAGCCGTATGACAGTAGCTCAATTAATTGAATGCGTACTTGGAAAGACTGCATCACAATTAGGTGTCAATTGTGATGCAACACCATTTACAGGTGCTGATCCATATGAAATTGGAAAGATTTTAACTGAAAAATGTGGTTTACATTCTTCAGGAACTGAGGTTATGTATAGTGGGAAAACAGGGGAACAACTAAAAGCTAATATCTTTATTGGTCCAACATTTTATTATAGATTAAAGCATTTGGTAGAAGATAAAGTACATTCACGTTCAACAGGTCCATATCAATTACTTACAAGACAACCTGCAGAAGGTAGATCTAGAGATGGTGGTTTACGTGTTGGTGAAATGGAACGTGACTGTATGCTTGCACATGGTACAGTTCAATTTCTTAAAGAACGTTTCTTTGATAATTCAGATAAATATTTAGTACATGTATGTCAAAATTGTGGACTTATTGCCATAGCTAATTCAAATAAAAATTTATTTAAATGTTCATATTGTGAATATTCCACAGGTTTTTCGCAGATTCAGATACCATATGCAAGTAAATTACTATTACAAGAATTAATGAGTATGTCAATTACACCACGTTTATTCACTGATCATATATAAATCGTTAATACATGACGTTAATAATTTATAAACATAAAAATTGAATATAAATATTTATTCTAGGTGTAATCTTAAAATTACATAGAGATGATGGATAATACCATGGTTTCCAATATGATTCAACTGAAAATGTTTTCAATGTTAAATGAAAAAATGGAATATTCAAACATGTTTTTTATTTTTTTCTTAATAATTTTATATAAAATCTTTAAAGATTATCGAAATGAAATATATTATTTCTTTTCGATAAGATCTAAGAAATACATGTATCATTTAAAATTAATTTTTATTCAACCTACAATTTATACAGCTGGTAAGATTGAAAAAAATATTATTAATGAAGCTATATTTTTTGATTTACATGAAAATAAAAATAAATATGGTATTCCTGAATATCATATTATTTCTAGTTCATATAGAGAGGAATTATATATTTATATTCCAAATCATTCTAGATTTGAAGAAATTAGTTTTGATTTTGAGAAATCAAAAATGTATTTGATAAATACATCTCCTGATGAATCAGAAGATACATGCCTTCGTGATAAAAAGAATACAAATGATCGAATTATTTTCAAATTTGAATTATATTCATATGAAAGTATGGATCATATTGATAGATATATTAATTATTGCAAAGAAAAATATAAAAAGCACAAAGATATTATTAGAAATAAAGAAACTAAGATATATAGACATATTAAAGAATCTAATAGAGAAGAGGGTGATCCATCTTATTCAAGTTCTCTATTTTCAACTAATAAAACTTTTAAAAACTTATTTTTAGAAGAAAATATTAAAAACAAGATAGTTAGCAGTATTAAAAATTTTTATACAAATGAAGACATGTATATTAAATATGGTACCCCACATAAATTAGGTATTCTTTTATATGGACCACCTGGAACAGGTAAAACGTCTGTAATAAAATCCGTTATCAATAAATCACGTGAATATAATGAAAAATGCCATGTTTATGATATTGATTTATCTAAATTGTCATCAAAAGAAGAGGCTAATAATATATTCTTATCAAATGATTTAAGGGGAAATATTGTAGTTCTTGAAGAATTTGATCAAGCTTCATGTGTAAAGAAAAGAAAAGAAAAAAAAGAAGTAAATGATATTAAAAAAAAATCAGAGATTGAAAAATTAAAATTATGTAGTAAAGAACAATTATTAGATTTCATTAGTAAAAATGATAATTCTTTCTGTATGGGTCCTAATAAAAATACAAATGATAGAGTGTCAGTTGAAGATATTCTTAAAATATTTGACGGAGTACATGAATTAACTGATGTAATTTTTATTGCTTCTACTAATCATATTGAAGATATTGATCCTGCAATTTTGCGTAGATTTGATTTACAGATTGAATTAAAATATCATACATCTTCACTAATTAAGAAACAATTAGAGGTTTATTTTGATGAAAAGATACAATCAGGTGTGTTACTACCAAATAATATTATGACAGGTTGTCAAATTGAACAAATTTGTAAAAGTTGTTCAAATTTAAAAAATGCAATCAAAGAAATACAAAATTTTTGTTTAGAAAAATAATATTATTATTTATAATAATTATCCTTTACCTGTATACATATACATGTATAATCTTCTTTCACCCTTTAGATATTCCGAATTACTAAAAGATTTTACTCTATTTGGTAATGCTAATTTTAACATTTGAGGTAGAATCGATGGAATATTATTAGAATTACTTTTAATATTTTTAGTATTTATTCCATATGCTAGACCTTTATTCTTAACATTATAAAAACTATTTCCACCACCTCCACCACCAGGAGGAACATTATTAAGAGTTTGTTTATTTTTATTACTTTTTTGATAAAAAAAGTAAGAACCTGCACTTCCTCCTCCAAATCCTCCACCACCTCCTCCTCCTTGCGAATATGTTAAATAATTTCGATAAATAGGATCTTTATCATTATAATTAATTTCATTTCCATTTACACCCCAATTTTTAATTTCATCAATATTTTTTCCACCTACAGTAAAAATTCTTATGTTATTTGCACTACCTCCATTACCATAAAATTCTCCTGATTTTTCTAAACCAAATGAATCTACTGTATAAATAGTACCTTTATAAGATATCTTATTACCTTTAACAGTATAGAATGGCTTACCATTCATTGGTGGTGATATTATTTTATTTTGACTTGTATTAAAATTAGGATAAAATCCATAATTTGGTATAAATCCATTTCCTATTGGTTTTACATAATTATCACTATCTACTAAGTTTTTAAATGTATGTACTGAACCACCCAATGATCCCGAAGGAATTTGATATATCCTAGAGTTAAAACCATTCTCATTTTCATTAAATGCTCCTGATTGACCACCATCAATATAATTAATTTCAGAAGTATAGTTTTGATAATTAAAAGATTTAATTTCTTTATATTCTAGTGCAACACCATCATGACCGTTATAAATAGTCTTTGTAGCTTTAAATCCGGGAGATGAATAAATACCTGATCCTCCTCCACCTCCTGCAATGCACATAATATTATCTATTGATTTAATATCATTCATATATATACATGAAAATCTTCCACCACACCCTGAATGAGTATAACTAATATCACTTATATTTGGTGTAATCTCACTAATGGTTTTATTTAATATATCCGGACTATAATTTTTTGTATTGTCTGTGTAAAAAATATTTGTTTGTTTGATAAAAATACTTTGATTATTGCTTAAACTTTTGTAATACAATTCATTACTTATATTATTTACTTCTTCATTAGCTTTTACATTCTTGCTTTCAATCTGATAAATTTGGTAATTATTGTTAGACTTTAATTTTAAGCCTTTAGATTGTAATCTATAGATCAAATTATTTAAATTATTTGTTAAACCTTTATTATTACCTGCTTTATCACACCATATACTACTAGTTTCTTTAATACCCATCATATATAATTTTTCATATTCAATTCCATATGATAAGAATCCGCTATCTATTTTTATTGATGGAGTTTCTATAATATCAATTATAAGTACACCCTTTGTATTGAAATAAAATGGTTTATCAACATAATTTATAAATGAAGATTTTATATGCTTATTATTACTTTTAATATAATTTGGAATAATTGATGCTTTATCTCTAATACCTAAATCAAATAATATTGGATTATTTGAAATAATATTATCACTTTTACTTATTTGCTGGTCGTCTTTTACAGTAAATCTTTCATATCCCCATGAAACAACATTTAGAGTACTATTAGATTTAATATTAGGAAAATCTAATGGTAATGGCATTTCATCTTCATCTGTTTTAAAAGGATTAATATTTGATAAACTAATTATTTCTGCTTTATTATATGAATAACCTTTTACAAAAAAATAATCTCCTTTATTAAATTGCAAGGGTATTTCATATTTTATATTACCTTTATTTTTAACTAAATTATTATTATCTCTGTAAATATAGTAACCTTCTCTAGTACTATTATTAGAATCACTTTTATATATTTCAATTGGTCCTCCTGAAAAATTACCCTTCCCCTTTATTTCAATACTTCCATTATTAACTACCCCATTTAAAATATATGGCCAAAAATTAGAATACCCTACATTTAAGGGGGGATTTATATCATTAATAGGTATAACAATCGAGTTTGATAATCCGCTTTTAATAAATGATTTTGTAAAAGTATCAAAACTTTCTACATAAGAATATAATTTATTTGAAGGATTATATGTATAATTTTGTAATAACGATTTTACAACTCCTTTAAAAGCTTTTGAAGTGCCTTTAAAAGATTTAATATTTTCTAATGAAGATATACTAGATATATCACTTTTTCCTGTCCCGATGTATAAATTATAAGAACTATCTTCAAATTGACTTATATCAATTGATATATCTGATACACCTGTTAATGATTTATAATTTGGATTACTATTATATGCTTTAATATATATAGGAGATGATAATATATAAAAAAATGTATTATTTTTTGTAGTACAAATATTATTAGTCATATAGGATTCATTAATTATAATATTTGGATTAATAATTACTTCTTGAAATAAATATTTATTTAATAAAATATTCCATTTATCTTCTGAATTTATAATATAATTATTATTATTAAATTCTATTGAATCATTGAAAGAATTATCAAATACATTAATATTGTCAATTATGTTTGTAATACTTTTACTAAAAAAATAATTAATTTCATTTATAGATTCTGATTTTATATCACCATTATTTAATGCTAATATACCTTTATCTACATCAGCTGTAATTTCTGCGTTTAAAATATCAATACTACTACTAATATTTTTAATTATAGCATTTTGAAAATCAAATCTATAGTCTATAAATTGTAATTTTTTAAACTTTTGTATTAAGTTTGATTGACTATCTGTTGGAAATACTATTGTAGTATTTATACTTGGCTCATTTATACCTTTATAACTAATTAATGATTTAATATATAATGTTTCTGTATCTGGTATACTTGCTTTATCTAGACTTATCGCTTTTATAGATTTATATGGTGAAAATTGTACAGGAGTTAATAATTGAGATTTAGTAATGTTAATACCATTTGGTTCAGATGAAATTGATATATTTATTGATGAAATTGAAAAATCATCATATTTTATATTTTGGTATTGAATCCCTTTTAGAACAATAGTATTATTAGCACTTGACATAAAATAGTCATATGTATATTTATCATTTGTATTATTCCAAGATTTCATTATCAAAGAACCTGAATTATTAATTTTATTTTCAATTAAATCTACATTTGCTTTTAAATATGGTACATAAAAATCATAATTATTTATAGAATACGATTTATAAGTTGTTTCTAGTCCTTTGTTAAATCCTTTGTAAATTATTTTATTATTTAATTCAATATATTGATATAAAAAAGCTTTATATTGAATATCCGTATCCATATCAATATTATATTCATCATTATCAATATTAAATTTAATATCTCCATTATTAAAAAAATTAACACTTTTATTAATATTTAAACCCTTATAAACATAGTTTATATTATTAATAAAATTAATTTTTTCAGATAAATTATCTTGATTTTCAGTAAAAAAATAATTACCAATCATAGCTTTTAGAGATTTTTTTTGTGAATTATAATTTTTTATACTTGATTTTTCAAATCCGAATGTTAAATTTCCAGTTGAATCAGTAAAACCTTTATAAAAAAATAATTTATAAAATGAAGGACCTTTTGTAAATGTAATTGATTTAACTACACTTGTTTCATTTATACCAGTATATGTAATTATAGTTTGAGTTTTTAATTCATTATTTGAAAAAGCATTAGAAATACTTTTTAGATTAATTTCAGGATAATTATATAAACCATTTTTAATACTTAAACTTTTTGAATTTGAAACTATATTATTATCACTATTTTTAATTACATGTATAGACATATTTGATATTTCAAATTCAGGATAATCGATTTCTTTATATTCTAAACCTTTTAATATAATGATATCATTGCTAGTAGATAAGTAATAATCATAAGAATAATTAGTATGGGTATTTGACCATGGTATCATAGTAAGTGTACCATTTTCATTCACATAATTTTCAATGGAGTTTGAAATATTATTTAAGTATTCTAAATAAAAATTATAATTGCTTTTAGTTGATGATTTATAATTTGTAGAACCTTTATAAATAATATTATTTTTTAATAATACATTTTGACTCAGAAATTTGTTATATTTAATATCATTATTTGTTTTAAGTGTAAATGATTTTTCTTCTTTATCTAAAATATTTTCATCCAAAAATGAATCTGATTTATAAAAATAAATATTATTATTATTATATTCATAATATATTTCATCTACAAAGTTAATATTATTATTATTGATTGAATTATTATTAAAATAAGAATTATCTATTACAGGATTTAAACTTTTACTATTAATATTATTATTAGATATACTTGCATTTGAAAAATTAAAATTTAAATTTCCATCAGCATCAACATATTCATCTTCTAAATATAGTTTTTTAATACTATAATCTGAATTTAATAAAGTATAATTAAAATTTTCTCCTGAATAATCAACAGATGTCATAATTGATAATAAACTTTTTGCATATTCACTATTGGAACTTTTTAATGATACACTAGAATAATTACTTTTAATCGGTATTAAACTCTTAATTTGTGAAGCTTTTTGACTATTATTATTTATATATATTTCTATTGTATTTACTTTTAAATTTGCTTTTAAATTATCAATTCCTTCATATATTAGATCATTTAATGTAATTACATTTTTTGATAAATTAAAATCAAAACCTCTATTTGAATTAATCCAATTACCAAGACTTAAGCTGAATATATTTTCCAAATAATTTTCTAAGGAATTTGAATATTGAATATGTAAGTCTTTAGAATTTTTTGTTAATTCTTTTTTAGTTATATTATCAAATATTATTTGATCATTATAACTAATTTCTTGATATATAAAATAATTAGACTTGATATTTGATTCCATATTAATTACAAAACTATTACTTTTTTTAACAATATCTTGATTTATTGTACCACCTTTGTAAAAATATATACTTTTTGTAAAATTATCACCTTTATATATATATATAATATCATCAATGAAACTTATCTTATCTTTTAAATCATTTAAATTATTACTTAAATAATAATTTGATATATTTGCTTTTAAGTTATTACTAAAATTATCATAATTTTTTATATTAGCACTTTCAAAATTAAAATTTAAATTATTTAAGTTATCGACAAATCCTTCATAAAAATATAATTTATTAAATAAAGGACTATTTGTAAATATAACAGATTCAAGATTATTATTTTTATTATAATAGTAATCAATATAAGTTTTAGCTTGCAGCGATCCTTTAGGAATAGTTTGATTACTATTTAAAGTTACTGTATCAAAATTATAAGAGTCTCCATGATTGTGTGAATTGAAAGTGAGTTGTCTCTTTTCAGTTACAGAGTTACCATTATGTATAATTTCTATTGACATTGATTTTATAGTATAACCTTTTTGATCAATTCCATCATATACTAGTCCTTTTAATATAATTTTATTATTATCATTTGATAAACAATAATCATAATTTCCATCAGACCATGCACTCATCGTTAATGTTCCATTATTACTCCAATTATTTAGATTTATGGATGAAAATAATTTATAAAAATCATGATCACTTTTAGTATTAAATATCCAATCTCCCTTACCCTTGTACTCGATACCTTTATAAAGAATTACTTCTTGTGATAAATATTTATCATATTCAATACTTTCATTAGGAAAATCAATATTATAATGATTATCTATATTGCTATTACTATTATAATTACCTCCTTTATAAAAATTAACTGTACTTGATCCATATGTATAATTTATCTCATCTATAAAATAAATATAATTATCTAGGTTGTTTATTTTTTCACTTATAAAATTATTTGTTATACTTGCTTTTAAATAATTAAATGAATTATCATTAAAAGTAGAATTCTCAAATTTAAATGTTATTTCTCCTTTGGAATTGGTAAAACCTTTATAAAAATATAATTTATTAAAATCTGCTTTAAAATGAAAACGATCATCACAAGAAGACTTTCCAAAATCTAATAGTAATTCATATGTAGTGCTTTTACTAAATTCATCATTGTTTGATTTTAAATATAAACTTTTTATTATATCTGATTTTTGCAACATAGTATTTATATCTGTCAGATGTGGACTAAAAGAAATACTTAAGTTTTGATTATTTTGATTATTTTTAGCTTTAATTTCACATAAAGATTTTATATCCGAATCATTGTTTGTTATATTTTTTAATAGTACTGTATTGTTATTTTCCGATAAATAAAAATCAATATGATTACCGTTATATGTTTCACTAGTAATAGACATATATACTTATTAATAAATAAATATATATAAAATTAATTATAATAACAAAAATAAAATAATTATAGATTAAAATGTATAACATCGGATGAAGAAATTATTTGTTGTTTATCATATAATTCATATAATATATATGCACCTTTACCACCTGAACCAATATAACTTTTTTCATCCATTTTTCTTGGATATCCAAGAATATATGTCAATGATTTCATATTTTCCATATTAATCTTATTATTAAATTCAATAATTGCTCCTCTACCTGCAGTTCCATATGATTTTACACTAGTTTTCCCATCATAGTAATCTGTATTACTACCTGGAGATCCTGTTAATAAAGACCAAATATGTGAATTAGAATCAATGTATCCTTTATCTGAATTAATAGATTTAATACCATTATAAAAATCTTCTTTTGTGATTGTATTTTCAATATTTATATCATTATAAACTAAATAACTTGGAAAGATATCATCAGGAGTATTATTAATAATATTAGAATTACTTGATTTTATATCACTAATATCTATACCATTCATCATAAATATTCCACCACCACATGGTATA
>MDTG01179791.1_pt1 | contig 23328 bp, 27 predicted proteins | sample 811421 | NCBI WGS metagenome assembly MDTG01 (sample SAMN05326645, study PRJNA326480) | marine metagenome | isolation source: seawater | place: Pacific Ocean: South East | collected 2011
AATTTCAAAAAAACTATCGATTGACAAGGAATATCAACTAGAAAATATCGAGATTACCAATATCGGCTCCAAAGAAAATGGTCTATATCCTGAAGAAATTGTGTCTGGATTGTTTATCCGAATATCAGATGAGGCCAAGCGATATACCATGGGTTTAACGAAAAGGTTTAGATCTAAAATTAAGAAAAAAGGAGAAGAGTTAATAAAAAACATAAAAATAGAAGAGAAAAACCTGAACAACTTAAGAAATGATATCGAAAATAAATTGAAAGAATTTGGTGTTCAATAAAGGCGGAAACATAATTTTAAGAGCGTTACTGCTTTTTACTGCATTTGCCGAGGCATCAGAACACACGGTTGTTGCACAATTAAGCAAAGTTATTGATGGAGATACTGTTTACGTTGAAACAGAGGCAAATAATCGGCTAAAAATACGTCTTGCATTTATCGATGCGCCTGAACTTAACCAGCCTTTTGGAAAGGATGCAAAAGTATTCCTAAAAAAATTTGAGGGGAAGTATGTAAAAATCAAAGCTATAAGTAGAGATCGTTACAGTAGAAGTGTAGCGATTATTTTCTACAAAGGTGATGATATAAACCTCTTAATGATTAAAAATGGCTATGCATGGGCGTATAAAAAATATCTGAAAAACGCGTCTGTAACAACTAGAGACCAATATCTTCATGAAGAATCTGTAGCAAAAGAAAGTGGTTTAGGGCTATGGCGAGTAGACACTAATATTGCTCCATGGGATTGGAGAAAACAAATTAGGAGAGGATATAAACCAGAGTAACCGCCCTTATCGTAAAATAAATTTTTGGACTTGTCTAAACACATGGAAGAAGAGCTCTAAAAACACTCTATGGTGTTTATTGGGTTGTTCAATTGGTGATTTCGGGACAATTTTCTATTTCCAAATCAATAACCATTCCTACAGCTTGATTCAGATAATGAGTTTAGCAATCGTCAATGGGATGTTTACATCTATCGCCCTTGAGACTCTAATTCTCCTAAAGCAAATCCCTTTCAAAGTTGCTCTAGTAACCGCATTCAAAATGTCTTTCTTATCAATGTTCGCAATGGAATTATCGATGAATTTAGTGGATCTGATTGTTGTTGGTGAGGCCAAACTTACCATTATCTCTATACCTTTTATGCTGATTGCTGGCTTTCTGACCCCTCTTCCGTACAATTACTTTCGTTTGAAATTGTACGGCCGTGCATGTCATTAACGTGCTTATAACAAATCGATACCAAACTCGATACTAGGGAAGATAATTGAAACGTTCTCTGGACTCTCAGAGAAATTTAAAAGAGTTACTGCACGTTCCGTTGAAAAATTTTCAAACTGATCGATATAGTATTTTAATTCAAACTCCTGAGGTTCCCTATTTAATACATTTTGGTACAAGGATCGTATATATTCCTCATCAGACTGGTTTTCTCCGTACGTTTTCTTAAATTCTGGAGATAAAAGAAAATTTCTTGCTATGTTAATGAAGTTCAACCCGTCGTTTTCAATATTTCTAACATGGTATCCAACTTCGAATCCATCTGGTGTGCGATTAAAAGCAGCTTTGTATAATCGAAATACTGAACCAGATGATTCACCCTGATTGATATCTAAACCAATGATCCTAAACGGAGAGTCTAAATCTCCGACGTATATTCTTTCAACATTAAACAGCTTATCTACACCCTCAGCTCCGAAACTCTTGACCTGAAAACTTTGTTGACCGAGGAAGGTTATATCGAAATCGGAGGCTTTCCTTACCAAAATATCTACGCCGTCTCCCCCATAAATAAAATCATTGCCCTCTCCAGCCTCGAAAACATCATTCGCTCCAAATCCATAAAGGCTGTCATTACCCTTACCTCCTGCTAAGAAATTCGGTGCAGAATTACCGTGAATCAAATCATTACCAAAACCTCCAAATGCATTTTCAATAATCACATTATCAGCGATATAAATATTTTTAATTTCCACCAAGTTAGCATCATGCTCGGAATAACCTTTGACTCTTTTCCCAACATAGCTCCCGCTCGCAGAATTCAGCAACAATTCGATTGGTTCACTTCCCCTGTATATAATTTCATCAATCCCACCACTATCCCAAATTGTTTCAAAATATGTTGCAGAATCGTCAAAAAAATAAGATGAATCTCCGGAATTGAAGGAGCTATTCGTTCCATATAAATGTTGTATTGCCCTGATATCCTCGATCATCGGTGTAGTAGGATACGCGGTTAATCCGATAACTTCCGAGTTTAATGATAATGAGTAACTCATAATCGTATTATTAAGTAGATTATCACTAACAGCGAGTACACTAAAATTTCGTGCTGAGGTTTCAAAAGGATGTTTAAGTCCTAAGGCATGACCGATTTCGTGCACCAAAATCGAATACGAAAAAGACGTTTCATTGAACGATGATTCAGAAAAATTCCCAATAAATTTCCCATTAAGAATATCTTTTGTAGTTGTATTGAGCCATATGTCGCCCGCCGTGTCGTTATTTGCTGGAAAAAAAGCAAACGCCGAGGAATTATCAACCAACAAATCAACAGTATTGCTCAAACCAACGCGTATAGTACCTACCGATCCTTCCGTTTCTTTTATCTGACTAAAGTTAATATTTGCAACGTTCGACCATGTTTTAAAAGCACTTGAAATAGCTTTTGCTTGGGTAGGACTTACATGCATTTGGCCTTTAATCAACTCATTGAGGTTATTATTCAGTGTGTAATTTTCCGAAAAATTGGATTCAGGCCCCTCTAAAATGCTGTACGTGATGTTATTTAAGCCCCAGTGAAAACCATAGAGTAGAGCATTGTATGTCTCAGAAGTGAGTTGAGAAATCTCAGAATATTGCGTTTTTAGAGACGCACCTGTAAAGGACACTTTATTCATCAATTAGTACCTTTGAATAATAAAAAAATAAAACCCATAAGCGATTAATAACCATAAAAAGATCACAAAAAAGGCCCCTATAAAAATCGTAGGTTCTTTCTTATTTTTTTCTACAAATTGTAAAGCAAGAGCTCTACATCTATCAATTACCCTGACTGGTAACAATTTAACGGCAAAAAAAATAGCGGTCGCAACTATGAGCAAATCATCCAATAGTCCCAGAATTGGTATGAAATCCGGAATAAGATCTATTGGGCTTAGGGCATATGCGACGACGAGCCACAACAATATTGTTACAAAAAAAGGTGTTTCCGGATGTCTCCGGGCAAACCAAAGCGCTAGAGAATCTACCTTTATGATATTGACAAATTTTGAAGTGAGTTTTTTAAATTTTTCTCTCAACTCGGGCATTTAGACAACTTAACTAATTATCGATATCACTGAAAAACTTAACATATCGCGAAAATTAAAAAAAAATCGACCTGCTTAATCGTGGTATAGAAATTTTTTAGCAAGTCGCCGACAATCTATCCAGAACCCTTTTGTCCAAACGAGCCATTGGTTTACCTGCACAATCTAAACCCAGAAAAGCCTGAAAAAAATACAGGAGAGAAAATTTGTCCGAGGAAATAGTTAATACAATATCCGCTAAGCAGCCTCTAATGCCTGATCTAGATCATTAATTAAATCGTCTACATGTTCAATACCGATAGAAAGCCGTACCATATCCTCAGTTACACCTGCCAACTCTAACTCTTCCGGAGCAAGTTGCCGATGTGTCGTACTGGCCGGGTGACATGCAAGCGATTTGCAATCTCCAATGTTGACCAGTCTCGTGAACAGATTCAGAGCGTCCTGAAAAGAAGATCCAGCTGATCTACCTCCCTTCAATCCGAAGTTTAATATTCCACTTGCCTTTCCGGACATATAAGTATTCAGAAGGTTTTGATCAGGGTGATCATTCAATCCTGCGTAATTGACCCAGGCTACTTTTGAATGACTTTTCAAATAATCTGCTATTGCTAGCGAGTTGGAGCAAATTCTTTCCATTCTAAGCGACAGCGTTTCGATACCCTGAATAATCTGGAAAGCGTTAAACGGACTAATGGCCGCACCGGTATTTCTTAAAGGGACAACTCTGGCTCTTCCAATATAGGCCGCCGGTCCTAATGCTTCTGAATAAACAACTCCATGGTAACTAACATCGGGCTCATTCAATCGCTTAAAGCGACCTTTATGTTCGCCCCATGGAAATTTTCCTGAATCCACAATAATTCCCCCGAGAGTAGTTCCATGTCCACCCATATATTTGGTTAAGCTATGTACGACAATATCGGCGCCATGCTCGAAAGGACGGCAAAGATAAGGAGTGGCCACGGTATTGTCTACAATTAAGGGCACACCATGATCATGTGCAGTTTTTGCAAGTCGTCCAATATCCGTCACATTACCAAGGGGATTGCCTATGCTCTCACAATATACGGCCTTAGTCTTATCATCAATCAGTTCCCCGAACTTTTCTGGTGCCCTATAATCAGCGAACTTAACTTTAATGCCAAATTGTGGAAGAGTATGTGCGAAGAGGTTATAAGTACCTCCATAAAGCGTAGAAACGGATACTATATTATCCCCCGCTTCTGCAATAGTTTGGATGGAATAAGTAACGGCGCTTTGCCCAGAAGCCAGCGCTAATCCGGCAATCCCTCCTTCCAAATTGGCTACTCTCTTTTCTAGCACGTCTTGAGTTGGGTTCATGATGCGAGTATAAATGTTACCCGCCACTTTTAAATCGAATAAATCTGCCCCATGCTGCGTGTCATCAAATGCATAAGCAACTGTTTGATGAATTGGAACCGCAACTGCTTTAGTTGTAGGGTCAACATCATAACCTGCGTGGATTGCCTGAGTCTCAAACTTCCATGAATCGGATTCTTTCGCCATTTAACCTTACCTCCCTAAAAACACCGAAATTTACAACATGTTTAACAATTTCTTTATATTTAAAAAAAAACCACCTGCCCCACGTAATCGTGGTAACTAACAAATCGCCAATAATTTTTACATTATTTCTCTGCTAATCATTGGCAAAAATTACTGTTAGAGGTCGCTCGCTCTTATAACTCTATTTCCCATTTAAATTTCCAGTGCCAAAACAAGCGTGGTTATTATTAACTAGGAAAATTTCTCCTTAAATAATTTTATCTTGATTAATGAACAAGTCTCGGAAGGAAATTCCTCACTTTTTGCCACAGTCAACCCAAAACAGCGTGGAGAAGAAGATAAATAATCTCCACCTTAAAAGTTATCAAATACATTGTCAGCATACTGTGGTGAGCACAGCTCAAAAAATTCAGAAAAACCAGTTATCCTAATAAAAAACGGATGATCAAGACTTTATCCATACAAGAATTAAGATGCTAACATTAGCGTGGGGAGTGTTCAAGCCCAGTGTGCAGATAGTTACTCGCTTATTTAGATAAGAATGACCATGACAGAAAAGTTTACAAAAAAATTATTCAAGAAGAAAAGGACAGTTGGAATTTGGGCTACTCTTGGCGCTCCCTGTGTAGCTGAAATTATTTCTAACGTGGGTTTTGATTGGATATTATTTGACTGTGAGCACGGAGTTAATAACCCCAATAACTTAACCGATCAATTAAACGCAGTCAGGTCAATTAACCAGGAAATAGTTTGCCTGGTAAGAGTCGGCTCAAATGACATCGTAGAGATAAAACGTGTTTTAGATATTGGAGTCGACGGCATAATGGTTCCGATGATCAGTTGTAGAGCAGAGGCTGAAGCTGTGGTCAGATACTGCAATTATCCACCGACCGGCGAGAGAGGAGTTACGGGAATCTCCCGTGCAAGCAAATACGGTCTTCGAGAAAATTATTTACAAGAAGCGTCGAACGAAATATCTATCTTAGTCCAGGTTGAAAGTATGAAGGGGCTTCAAAATTTGGCGGCAATCATAGATACCGACGGAGTTGACGGGGTTTTTATTGGCCCTCATGATCTTGCCGCAAGCATGGACAAGTTGGGTAATACGTCAGCAAAAGAAGTTGAGGATCAAATTAAGGGTGCGGTAAAGGTAATATCAGAAAAAGGGAAGCCAGCTGGGACGATAGCTCTAACAAATAAAGAAGGATTAGAGCGTTTTAGGCAAGGCTTTCGCTTCGTTGCCATTGCACACGATGCCAACTTTATCTCTGTACAACTACATTTGCTAAAAACAAATTTTTATGATGATTTAGAGAATCTATAATTACAATCCACCAGAAATATTTTTGTAATCATCTCTATTTAGGTTGCCCTACTACTCTGGTGTAAGCATTTATCGACTTCCAGCCCTCAGGAAAAAGTTTTTTCGCTTCGTCGTCACTTACCGAGGCGGCAATGATAACATCCTGTCCAGACCTCCAATTGACAGGAGTTGCCACTTTGTGTCCGGCAGTTAGCTGAATCGAATCTACCACACGCAAGAGTTCTTCCACATCCCGCCCGGTGGTCATAGGATACGCCATCATCATTTTTATCTTCAAGTCGGGACTGATTATGTAAACTGTTCTCACAGTAGCATTGTCAGCTGCAGATCTTTTACCCTCTGCGACAGTATCAGCGGGTAACATATTATATAACTTAGAAACATGGAGATTTTCATCTGCGATTATTGGAAATTGAATGTTTGCACCGTAGGTCTGCTTCATATCATTCAACCAATCAAAGTGGCTGTCTAAGGAATCAACACTTAAGCCAATTAATTTACAATTACGTTTTGTAAACTCACTTTCAGATGCAGACAAAGTACTAATTTCGGTGGCGCAAACGGGTGTGAAATCTTTGGGATGGGAAAAAAAAAGAGTCCAAGAATCTTTACACCAATCATGAAAATTTATATCGCCTGCAGTTGATTGAGCAGTAAAATTGGGGGCTTCGTCATTTATCCTCATATTTGATCCTCTATAAAACTAAGTTTTTTTCTTGTCAATCCAGGTCACGATTTTTTGCATATAAGGCCTGATCTTCAAAAACTTAATATATAACATTTCTGCAAGATTTACTATGAATGGATATTTTCCTAAGCGTCCCAACCATTTCCATCCAGGGAGCTCTCTCCACAAATTAAAAAAAGCTTCAGCCCCGCTAAAAATCTCACCATCTTTGCTTTTTACATGAAACCTCTTTAATAGGTCATTCCTCGATATACCAGCTACAGAGGGAGAGCAATCAGATATATCCACCCAACTTATTATCCCGTCCTTGTCTAGTTTTTTGTACAAAGAGATCTCCCTTTTGCATAATGGACACGCTCCGTCAAAATATACCTCCGTTTTTACATCCTCAATCATAGTACCTAAAAACCTTTCTCTTGTATCCGCAAACAAACTCAAAAACATCTCTTGCCGGAGTTGCGATTGGAATTCCCACAAAAGCGCGAGGCTCAAATCCTTGCCAGTCATAGACTAGCTCACCTTTGAGATTCTTTTTCGAAAACCCGCGATAGTTAACCAACCTAAAGGTTCCCTTCTTGCAATCATATTCCGTCAATAACTCCATTGACATTGCTCCATCGCTCGTAGCCTTTGAAAAATTCTGTAACTCAATCACTCCTCTTCTGTGACGATTACGAGGAATAATTTGATTTTTAATAAGCAGGGTATCTTCTCGTACGCTAATCCATTCATCCTTTTCGAATTCAATGGCAAGGTTTGTTCCGAAATTAACCATAGAAAAGAAAATAGTAAAAAAACTAGTCATTAGCCGACACCTGAACAATTCTCCTCAATGTTTCCCTACCATTTTTTGCCACCCCCTGCATACTAGCCTCTAAAAGAGCCATCTCCTTCAATGCGTTCATAAAAAGATCATATCGGTCGATATTCTTACCCCTCTTTCTTTCCAACTCCGCGCACCTTTTAACACTGTCATGGAGTTCCTCAAATGACCCATGTAATTGCTCTATCAAATCATCATATTGGTCAACAATTACTTTTGACCGGGTACCACCTTTCTCTTTAATTTTATCGGCAGATGCTCTCAGCGTTTTCATTGCTCCAGATTCTCTAGCCGCAACTAGTTCGAGCTCATTACTGCCTGCGCCCTCTGTTTCCATTGGAAAAAGCATTTCTCTCATCTCTCTACACTGACTATCCAACTGCTTTGTTAACACTTTTAAACGATCTCCGACCACCAGTACTTCACTCAATATAACGTCCAAATCTTTAACAACCAAAGCAATTCGGTCTAAAAAATGGTTAAGATCATTCGCTAAATCGCCAAACTCATCCTCTGACCTGGTTTTTGTCCGGGGCGAAATGTCCATTAAACCCCTGGCAAGCGATGAAACGGTAGATCTTAAATTCAAAAGCGGCTGCATTCTAATCTTAAGCAGAAAGAATAGTACTAAAGTGTGTATCAATATATTTACCGACAACACCCCCGCCGCAACTCGCACTTCATCTAACCAAACATCGAGTTTACGATCAAAGTAACTGCGAACAGTCACCGTACCTAAAACATCACCAACTTTAGCCTTTATGTGACAACCCAAACAATACTGCTCCGCGGCTATTTCGACCTTAGATTCTGTATGATGTCCGACTGGCCAGACCTGTTGTAAGCCAAACGCGTCCATCCCTTGTGAAACTTTTATCGAATCGACAGTGATTTGAGACGGTTCCACTGCAACCAAAAAACCCAAATCATGATAATTCTTATCTATAATTGGGTAGATCGTTCTTGCTGCAGTTGGCCCACCCGCATTTAACATGATAGATCTAATGTCGTTAGATAAATTGATTGCAACTTGTTGAACTCTGATTGGTTCGTTGTTTTTAAATTCATAAAGGATGGCAATATATCTGAGACCCAATTCCAAAACAGCAACAATTACGAGCAGCAAAAAGAAGTCCCGTATCATACGAAACATGAATGATCGTTCGAAAAACCCCCGCTCTTTAACCATAGACCCCCACATTTTTTTCAGATTATCTGCATGTATCAAAGTTCCATTTTAACCAAATAATTGATACTATCGGGAAACCATTTAATCAACCTGTAAACGCTTTGCCTGGAATTTTATATATTTATATTGCCACGGGAGCGGCGGTAGGCGCGCTGTTAAGGCATTATCTGAACGTTCTTTTTAACCCAACGAACAAACTTTTTTCGTCTGGTATTTTAGTTTCTAATATCCTCGGAGCTTGCCTAATTGGTATCCTTTTAGCCTATATATCGGATAACAATAATATGGATAACAACACGAAAATAGCGCTCACCACGGGATTTTTGGGCAGTTTAACTACTTTTTCAGCTTTCTCGGCAGAAATTTTTCTTCTTCTGAAAAACTCGCAAATCGTGCTTGCCCTCGCCCTAGTCGGCTCGCACGTTATAGGCTCAATTCTATGTGTGGCCATGTTTTATTACATAACTTTATATTTGCTAAAACTTGGCACCTGAAATTTTTCTGAAAAGCCATATAGACTGGCCTGTAAGTACCGCAGCCCAGCCAACAAAAAGAGTAGCTCCTCCGAAAGGGATTACTGGCGCAAAAAAGCTATAGCCAAAAATATATTTCAGATATATATTTAACGAAAAAACCAACAACCCTAAACAAAACAAATTAGCGGCAAAGTGAAATAGATTTATGCACATTCGTGGCAACAAGGAATACTTGAGTAAATAAATTAGACCTAGAATGGCAATGCAGTGAATCAGTTGAACACCAAAAGCAACAAAGATGGACTTATTATTGTCAAATGAAATACTTTCTGTGTGAGATATATGAAAAAGTACCAGCATGGACCCTAACATATTAAAAAAGATAAAAAAAATATAAACTGTAGGCATCAATTTCCTTTATGAACCAACTTTACCTTATCGCGTTTATAACGTGCGCGTCTTTTTTTAGTTCGTCTCCTGGTTTCGGAGCCACATACTCTTTCTCCTTGGAAAAGGAAATGCACAAGATACGGATTGAAACAGAAATACACAAAAAACCTTGCTCAGTGTTCAATGCAGTTACGGATTACGATAATTTATCCCGATTTTACTCAAACCTTGAGTATAGTAAAGTTTTAAAAAAATATCATGACTTCGTGGTTGTAGAACAACTCTTCGTAGCAAAAATAATAGGTATAAATGTTAAGCAGCGAGCTACGTTTAGAATCAAACACACAGAAAACAAAATTACTATGGAACAAATAGAGGGCGATTTTGTCCATTATCGCAGTATATGGTTAATTCGCCCTCACAAAAATAATACTATTATGACAATAGACACCGAATTTAAAGTAAATTTTCTAAAAAATTTGTTTATCAAAGAGGCCAGTTTGGAAAAAAAATATACTGCTTTTATAAAAGATATGAATCAGCAGGTGAATTCAGGTCGGTACGAGGATTGCACTCAGTAGCATGAATATTGTTTGGTTAAAAAACGACCTCAGACTTTACGACAACGAAGCGTTAAATTTGGCTGCAAAAGACGGTGTTGTTTTAGGTCTTTTTTCATTAGATGAACTACGTTGGAATACTCCAGACCGAAGTATTCGCCACAAGGTATTTACTCTTAGAGCTCTTTATGAGCTTTCAAAACAATTGATTAAATTCAAAGTACCTGTCTACATTATTAAAGGTAACTTTATCACTACCCTCGACAAATTAAAAAAAGAGTTCGGAGTATTAACCTTGTACAGTCATCAAGAGACAGGAAATTTTTCTTCTTATTCTTTAGATAAAAAAGTTAGAAAATGGTGTGAATTGAATCAGGTTAAGTGGGTAGAAAAGCGTCAAAACAATGTCATCCGAGGATTGAAAAAACGGGACCTGTGGTCAAAAAAATGGAATGAATTTATGGGCAAAGACTGTTTCAAGCAACCCCATTTTGATTATAACGTAGTTATTCCAGAGATAAGAAATAGTCAACTATCGTCTCCAAAAATACCTGACCTCGAATGGAACGACCTTTTGAAATTTTGCGCCATTGATCCTTTGGCTTTAGATTTGGCCTGTAATAGTCTACCAGTAAACCTGAATAAAACGATGGATACTCTACTCACGTCATTCTTTCGCGAACGTTGCGTCAACTACCGAACCGAAATGAGTAGCCCACTGAAAGCAGAATACGCGTGTTCAAGATTATCTCCATTTCTAACCAATGGCATGTTGTCGATAAGAACTTTGTACAAAGAACTTCTAGCCACCAAAGACGTCTTAAAATCAACAGAAGTCGATCAAACTCAATTAAACAGTCTGCGTAGCTTCGAAAAGAGACTGCATTGGAGATGTCATTTTATACAAAAGCTCGAATTTGAACCTCAATTAGAGTATAGATGTATGCACATTAACTATGAGCATGTGAGAAATCAAAATACACTAAATGCCCAGGAAGAATATTTACTGAACTTATGGAAAGAGGCGAAGACAGGGTTCCCTCTAATAGATGCCTGCATGAATTACCTAAAAATGACGGGGTGGATAAATTTTAGAATGCGGGCAATGCTAGTATCTTTTGCTAGTAATAATTTATGGTTGCACTGGACACACTCAGGCGAGCATCTTGCCAGACTATTTCTCGACTATGAACCAGGAATACATTGGCCGCAGATGCAAATGCAGAGTGGAACTACTGGGATAAATACCATTAGAATTTACAATCCTGAAAAACAACTTGTAGACCAAGACCCGAATCAAGAATTTACTACGAAATGGAATCCAAACGGTTGGCCACATTCAAAGATCGACCAAATAGTAGATCTGAAAAATAGCACTCAATCGGCAAGAGAGCGACTTTGGACTTTGCGAAAAAGTAAAACATTTGTTGATCTTGCTAAAAAGGTATATCACGAACACGGAAGTCGGATGAGGCAAAATTCTCGCCGAAAGAGACAGTCCTCAAGTAATACTCAGTTGACTCTTCTCGGGGAATAATGAGAAAAATAAAAGACCATAAGATATGTATCGTCTGTCGAAAACCAATGGAATGGCGAAAGTCATGGCGAAACAACTGGGAAGAGGTAAAGTACTGTTCTGAAAGATGCAGGAGAAACAAAAGTACGGTCAGAACCAGAGTTTCCCAGGCCTGAATACTGTCGTCAAACTCAAGTGTTTTTGACAGATCAGTGGTCATGTTAGGTAATAGTTTTTTCTATTTTCCTCCAATATTTTGAGAAAGAACGGCAGTACTGTTGCGGCTCGACTCCTAATTTGTTAACGGAAATCATGTTTACTTTATCAAATGGAAAGCGTGTAATTTCTTCTAGATGTTGGTTGTACGTAGACCAACATTCGTTAATGTAATTTGCGTCTTCACAAATAAAAATTTCATCACACACTTGCTGCATACTTTTTATGACAAAATCCCACTTTAGGGGACTCCATGGCCATTTCTTATGGAACTCTGTAAAAATAACGCCAATTTTTTTTCTTTGGATATTTGGTTCATCAGAAAATCCGATATTCCATGGGTGTATTAGAAAAAATTTATCCAATTTAGCGTCTTTTATATTGGGAAGATCAAACGGAGGAACAACTGTTAACAACGGAGGTTCGCATGGAATAGGCCCGTTCTTTGTGTCTATTTGATTTCTGATTGTTTTGCTACTAAGCGCTAGATCCGTTAACTCAGAGTAACTTTTATCTAAAGCAGTGCCTCTTACACAGATTGATTTAGGTCCATATTTGTCTACGTTTTCTGCATTGAAAATATAAATATTTGAACGGCTCGTACCAGCAACCCACTGCCACGATAAGTGATTTGATGCTAAATCTCCATCTAGTAAATAGGCGTACAACCAATCAGCTCCCACCTTCCAATAAATTTTTCGATAATGAACGATGTAAGAGGCCAGCCACATTCGGGCATGATTATGAATATATCCAGTTTCATATAAATTCCTAACAGTTCCATCTATCACGGCGAGGCCAGTCCTCGCATTAATAATGTCATCAGGCAAGTCGAAACTGTAGCAAGGCCTTGGAATTGGCTCCTCGTCTAAAGTGACAAATATTTCCTCTCCTTTTTTACTCCATACATGATGAAAAAATTGACGCCACATTAGTTCGTTTACAAATTTATGGTTTGCTGCTAAACCATATTTTCTTTTTAAACTAGTGTAAACTTCGTCAAGAGTGAGAATCCCATGCGTAATATATGGTGAAAGTCCGCTTACGCTACCTTTGATAAAGTTTCTAGTTCGTTTATACTCTGAAGGGTTGAAGGAATTAAGCTGTTGTAGGGCAGAAGCTCTACCAGGCCCTGCAGTTAAATTCGAATTATTCATAACTATGATGTCATTTCAATATGCAATATTTGCTAGTCTTACGTGGAATGTTACCCCAATAGTCGTGCTGGAAAACAATTGGCCTGTACGATGCGGTATTCATTACTACGATAACAGCAAAAACGTTTCTCTCAAATTAGAGAAGTTTGTGAAAAACACAGCTGTTTTGACCTCAATGACTCTGGAAGTTCCTGGAAACTATATAAATTCAGCTAGCCTTAAAACACGAACAGTAAACACAGCAACGCTTTTTCAAGGTCCAGTCAAAAATGATAAGAACTTCTACGTTGAACAAAATTTAGAGCAATCCGATCAAGGTGGACTTCTTTTATTCGAAGTTGCAAATTTTGGAGGAGAGTTGGTTTACAAAATAAACCAGAAGCAGATTAGAGTAAAGCTTCCGGAGCGATTGTCAAGAAACATAACCGGAGCGTATTTAAATTGTGCAGGAGATCTAATCAGACCAGATAACGGATTGTCTTTATATGGGAATACAGAGAAATAAGCGAAACCTTTTTTCTATTGGGCTTTTGAGTTTGATACTTACTAACCAGAGTACAGGTTTTGATATGATAAATAAAAAAAACAAAACAGGTCTTATTTTTGACGATATTTTTCTCAATCCGATTCATGATGATACACATCCGGAAACCCCACGGAGAGTAAAATTAGCGTGGGAAAAAGTTCAAAAGCTAAGTGGATTTAACAAATCGATTATTTTCCTACCTTTGAAAAAGATAAATGACGAGATTATAACGATGATTCACTCTGAGCAGCATCTCAAACAAATCTCAGATAGATATAATTTCAAAGTAGTGGATATCGCAAAATCAGCAGTCGGGGGAGTCATAACAGCTTGTAACGCTGTACACGAAAAAAAAGTACAAAACGCCTTTGTTGCCGCCCGGCCACCAGGCCATCACGCTAGAAATTATGGGCGGGAAGAAGGGTTTTGTTTTTTTAATAACATTGCGATTGCTGCAAAATATCTCCAACATTTTTTGGGATACAAACGAATTCTTATTGTCGACTGGGATTATCATCACGGAGATGGAACTGAATTTTTTTTCTATGATGACTCCTCTGTACTATTCTTCTCTTTGCATGATTGGCATGCATACCCAGGTACGGGGGACCCTGCACGAAAAGGAGAAGGTAATGGATACGGATACAACATAAATGTCCACCTTGATTGTGGCGCAACAGATCTTGAGTTAAGAAAAAGTCTAGTTGGTCATTTAGTTCCTGTAGCTAATGAGTTTCGTCCCGACTTCGTTTTAATCTCAGCCGGATTTGATTCCAGAAAAGATGATTTGTTAGGGTGTTTTAATTTTTCTGATTCAGGGTTCTATGATGCTACGAAAATAGTTTTAGGTATTGCCAACGAACACGCCGGTGGAAGATTAGTTTCATTATTAGAGGGAGGATATTCCCCAGATGGCGTCGCAAATGGTATTAATGCGCACTTAGTATCACTCTCTGAAAATAATTAGAATAATAGAAAACAAAAAGCTCATAACAACGATCAGCGTTAGGCGAAGCCGAAGTGGAAGAAACCAATTTGGCACAATTTGTTGTCGGAACAAAATACTATCAATAACGTAAACAAAGATGAAACTTGAACCTATAATTAATAGACGATCAATTTCACTGACCGTTATTGAAAAAAAAGCTATTAAAGAGGGAATGACCCCGATTACAAGTCTTCCAGCCAAATTTTTAGTTTTACCTTTGTCTGCTATTGCTAAAATATACCCCCAGTGTGGCGCACCCAAAAAACTTAAAATGATGCACCCGTAAAAATAGATTAAGTTAAGTCCATTTTGCATAGGTTCATAACCTTGCCACTGCAGCATTACAAGAAATATAAAAGGGAGCGCTCCAGCATATCCTAGGGCGAAAGCGGTCCCTGAAATTTTATCTATTTTCTCTACACCAAAAAAAAATTTATTCATTGTTTTCAAAATTCGGATCCTCACCACACTGGTTATCCACCCACTCAGCATATGGACCATACGCATAGACTATTGGTAGACTTATAATTTCGGGTAAGTCATACGGATGTACTTCTAAAAGCTTTTCCTCTACATACTCGTAGTTGTCGGCAACCGTTTTAATACTTATTCTAAATTCAAGATTTTCATCAACCTCGCCTTCCCATTCAAAGAGACTGCGAACCTGATCAATTTGAATACAAGCTGCTAAATTTTCCTCTACTAGTATCTTAGAAATACTCCTAGCCTCCTTAATAGAATCAACCGTAGTGCAAACAACGATCAAATCCCTTTTAATATTCATATTTTTCCTAACTACTGCCCTCTAAACCTTCAACAATCAAAAGATATCCCTCCGCATTATGCAATCTCCCGTGTACTATTTCTTGGTATTCCGGTGAGAAATACCATGCTTTAGCGGTATCAATGCTGGGAAATTCGATTATCACGTTTCTTTTTCCTTTCGGCTCTCCATCCAAAAGAACCGTATCCCCACCTCGGGCTATAAAACGACCACCGTGCGCTTTAATTGTTTCGGGTACTTTTTTCGCGTAATCACTATACCCATCTTTATTTAATATTGTATTATTTCCAACTACGTAAGCTTTGGCCAAAGTAAACCTCCCTTTTCCTTATAACTAATTTTTCTAACGTTAAAAAAAAAAAATATTTCTAAAAAAAGCATGTTCAACGTACAGTATAGGCTACTTTTATACAAACATTTTCCAAACTATGTATCAACCGAATACTTTTGACCTGTCTAGACTCAAAGAAAGAGCCATCCAATTCGAAAATCAGCTGAAACGACATAACGCGGGCGTTACAACAGCAGAAGAATTTCGTCCGCTTAGATTACAGAATGGATTGTACATTCAACGACACGCACCAATGCTTAGGATTGCTATAGCCTACGGTATGTTAAATACTCGTCAGTTAAAAGTTTTGGCTAATATTACTAAGAAATATGATCGGGGGTACGGTCATTTGACAACAAGGCAGAACATGCAACTTAATTGGATAAAAGTAAACGACGTGCCAAAAGCTCTCAAAGAACTAGCTGAGGTTGGTCTGCACGGAATTCAATCAAGTGGAAACTGCTTAAGAAATATAACAAGCGATGCTTTGGCAGGAATCTGTGAAAATGAAATCGTTGATCCGAGGCCGTATGCTGAAATTCTTCGGCAATGGAGTACATTTCACCCTGAACTCTCTTTTCTACCGCGAAAATTTAAGGTTGCTTTTACGGGATCCATTGATGATCGAGCACTCGTTCAAGTGCATGACCTGGCATTTGAAGCAATTACTCCTGAACCTGATGTCACCTTTAGGGTACGCGCTGGAGGTGGTCTGGGCAGAACACCCGTATTAGGTCCGGTCATACATGAAAATCTGCATTGGACAAATATTACACTCTATACCCACGCGTTAATGCGACTTTACAACCGATTAGGAAGACGCGATAACATGACAAAAGCGAGAATAAAAATTCTAATTAGATCGGTCGGCGTTGATGAATTTAAAAAACTATTAAATGAGGAATTCAAAGAAATAGAACAAAATTTTAGGAAGTTGGGTTCGCACGATCTAGATAACGTCAAACAACAATTCATGGAGGAAAAAAAGATCGTTGAAAAAGTCTCGAACTCAGGAGAAATAGTTTGTTCTTTCGTTGATAAAGAACGTGACAATGATGAATTTTCTACATGGAAAAACAGATGCGTAGTCAATCATAAGTTCCACGGATTAAGTATCGTAAAGATTCCGGTAAAAGGACAAGGCCGAGCTCCTGGAGATGTTACAGCAGAGGAAATGCTGTCCTTGTGCGAAATTGCCGACGAGTTTAGCGCATCGCTGATAAGGGTAACACATGCCCAAAATTTTATTATGCCATACGTTGCAACTTCAAATTTACCTGTCCTATATCTAAAACTACGAGAATTAAACCTCGCACGGCCCGTAAGTGGACTGTTAACCGATATGGTTTGCTGTCCCGGTGGGGACTTTTGTTCGCTGGCGAACGCGAGGTCGATTACCGTGGCAGAAGACATAAATCAAAGGTATCAGGCCCTTAATAAGTTAGAAAGTCTTGGCGAAGTGGACTTAAGAATTTCAGGATGTATGAACAGTTGCGGACATCATCACATCGGAAATATCGGCATTTTAGGCGTTGATAAGGACGGAAGAGCATTTTACCAGGTTTTACTTGGTGGTAACACGGGAGAGAAAGGTGAAGCAAGCCTAGGAAAAATTATCACCAAAGCATTTGCAGAGGATGAAATTAGCGATGCTGTAGAAAATATTTTGCAACACTACGTGAGCAACAGAAACAAAAACGAGAGCTTCCGAAATACCGTGGCGAGGATAGGCAATCCGTCATTTGCGGATGCCGCTAATAGAGCTAGAAAGCCCTGATTATGATTTTAAATGATACAAAGATAATCAGTATAAATTTGATTGCTGGAGAGATCGTAGAGACGAACATACCTACTAAAATTCTAGATCCCGATGAGATTGGTATAGCGAGCAGTGAAATCGTTAAAGAGATTTCAGGACAGAAAACCATTGCTATTTCGTTCAAGAAAATGGTCGATGGGAGTGCGTACTCGTTGGCAGCAAAAATAAAAGAGATAGCTGATGATGTTGAATTGCACGCAGTCGGGAAAATTAATTTAGAAATCTGTTATTTTCTAAAGAGATCAGGATTTAGAATAGCTCATTTCGATATTTTTTCTGAGGAATCAGTTTTTGTAAAAGAACCTAGAGAAATGGCGTCGATTCTAAACCCTTTTGATGAGCACTACCAGTCTGGAAACGATAATTCTAAAGGGATTTATTAAAATGATTACTGTAGATAACCCAATATTTTTTGTTGGAGCCGGACCAGGAAATCCGGATCTACTCACTGTCAAGGGAATGAAAATTTTACAAAATGCCGACATCATCTTATACGACGCACTAATTGACTTTGAAGGGTTTGAAAAGCTGAATCAATCAGCCGATTGGATTTTTGTTGGAAAAAGAGCGGGAAAAGTATCAATTGATCAAAAATTAATTGGGAAATTACTAGTAAACTATCATCAGCGTGACAAAAAAGTTGTTAGGCTCAAAGGCGGAGATCCGACTATTTTTGGAAGACTTACAGAGGAATTGACAGTACTGAACGAGAATGATATCCAATTCGAGATCATTCCTGGTATCTCGGCAGGTCTAGCTTGCGCGGCAGAGTTGAATACCAGTTTAACCATGAGAAATGTTTCGCGATCTGTATGTTTCGTTACGCCGGCTTTTGCAGAAAAAGATAATCAAAGCTGGATCAAGTCTGTCATCAATTGCGACACCGCCGTTATCTATATGGGGGGGAAGGAGTTGGAAAAGATTAGCTCGTCACTCCTCGGTAATAATTTGCCTACGGATATGCCTGTTGCAATAGTGGAAAACGCTACTTTGAAGTCACGGAAAACACTGACGACACTCAATAAACTAAAAAGCTATGACTTGAAAACTGATGGTCCTGTGTGCCTGATCATCGGAAACATATTTGATCTTACAAATACCACATTGATTAGAGATTTAGTTGAAAACTATAAGCACTCCAAGGATGAAAAAATTTCATATGTTGCTTAAAGAAAATATAACTGCAATTGTTTTGCTTGCTCACGGCTCCAGCGATCCAAATTGGAAAGACCCTTTTATAAAATTGACTAAAGAAGCGTTGCAAAAAAATAACTTTAGAAAAATCAGTCTAGCATTTTTTGAATTAGAGAAGCCCTCTTTAGAGGATGTTATTTCGCAGTTACATATTGAAGGGGAAAAAAATATCTTTGTTTTTCCTGTACTTTTAGCTAATGGTTATCATTTAAAAATTGATTTGCCACGACGCCTCGAAGATTTGCGTGAAAAGTATCCTGATTTAGAATTTGCTACCGGTCCTGCTTTAATTGAACAGGTTAGCGTAAGGAATTCTATATCTGACGTAATAAAAGAACTTAGTTTTTCATGATCGCCAGTATAGTTAATCAATCGTTAGCTATCCAGGGGAGGACCTTCTGTAGAAAAAGAACTGTAACGTAGTGCAAAAGCGAAAGGGAGAGAAAACGGTGGTTAGGAGATTAATTAAATGATTAAGAGTGTGACTTAGATGCAAAATAATTTCTTAGATTCTGCCTACATTGAACAGTTGGAGAATGAAGCAATTTATATTCTAAGAGAAGTTGCAGCAACTGCAAAAAAATCTGCGCTTCTTTTTTCGGGAGGCAAAGACTCCGTTGTTCTATTAAGACTTGCGGAAAAAGCATTCCGACCTATGAAATTCCCTTTTCCGCTTCTGCATATAGATACAGGCCACAATTTTCCGGAGGTCATTTCTTTCAGGAATAAAAAGGCCAAAGAATTGGATGAACAACTTGTGGTAGGTTATGTTGAAGATTCTATCGATAGGGGGTCCGTAACCCTTAAAAGCAAGGATGACTCCAGAAACGCAGCCCAATCTGTTACGCTTCTTGAGATGGTCGAGCAATTCCAATTTGATGCACTAATTGGGGGTGCCAGACGAGATGAAGAAAAAGCCCGGGCAAAAGAGAGAATCTTTTCTTTCAGAGATGAGTTTGGTCAATGGGACCCCAAAAACCAACGTCCTGAGTTATGGGAGCTTTTTAATACTCACATAGAAAAAGGGCAACATATGCGAGTGTTTCCTATATCTAATTGGACTGAGTTAGATGTTTGGCACTATATCATGATTGAAAAACTTGAACTTCCATCAATATACTTCACTCACGAAAGAGAAGTTTTTTCAAAGAATGATCTCCTTGTACCAGTAACGGAATACACGCAACCTCCGAGCAACGTTGTTGTTGAAAAAAGAAACGTGAGATTTAGAACGGTTGGAGATATCTCATGCACTTGCCCTGTCCCAAGCTCTGCTAAAAATCCTGAAGAAATAATTTTGGAAACAGCTTCCTCTTGTCTTAGTGAAAGAGGTGCTACAAGACTAGACGATCAAACAAATGAAGCGTCTATGGAACGCAGAAAAAGAGAGGGATATTTTTAAAAATGCAGAATCGTGGATTAATACGGTTTATTACTGCTGGAAGTGTAGACGATGGAAAAAGTACACTAATTGGAAGATTGTTATATGATTCAAAACTGGTTCTATCAGATCAACTAAATAATCTTGTAAACGCGAAAAGTAGCAGAGCTTCGGATAATGAAATTGATTTCTCATTCTTAACGGACGGTCTCGAATCTGAACGTGAGCAAGGAATTACAATAGATGTAGCTTACCGGTATTTTTCGACAAAAAAGAATAAATTTATAATTGCCGACTGCCCAGGACATACACAGTACACGCGAAATATGATTACAGGAGCATCTAATGCTGATTGTGTCGTTTTGTTAGTAGATGTAACCAAAGCAATTGATGGAGAGCTACTAGAACAGACAAAGAGACATGCTTTAGTCTCTTCCATATTAAATATCCCGAATGTAATACTGGCGGTGAATAAAATGGACCTTGTCAGTTTTGACGAAAGTATATTTCAAAAAGTTAATGAGTCATTCAAGAAATTTACAGAAATCTTAAATTGGAAACCAAATTATAAAGCTATCCCAATATCTGCCCTTAAGGGAGATAACATTGTAGCAAAATCGAAACAAATGAGATGGTACAAAAAAGGAACTCTAATACAAATCTTAGAGGACATGGCTCCCAGTTATAGTAAGCATTCCCACGAAATTAAATTCCCCATTCAATATGTAATGCGCTGGGACGGTGAAAAACAGAAAGCCCAGAGAGCTTACTGCGGGAAAATTGAAGAAGGAACACTAGAACTAGGACAGAAACTTAAAATCTCAGGAACAGACCAGATCGTCACTGTCAAAAAAATAGTTTATGCCGGATGTGAAGTATCTCTTGCTAAAAAAAGTAACTGTATAATGATTTGGCTTACCGATGAGGTGGATCTCTCTAGGGGTAATGTCTTATTAAACAAAGATAGTCGCTTAGAAGTTTCCTCAAATTTGTTCGTAGATATTGCATGGCTAGACAGAAATGAGTTTAATCCGAAGAAAAAATATATTTTGCGACAAGGCACTACCGAGACATTCGCGAAAGTAAGGATTGATTCAAAAATAGATTTAGTTACACTTAAAAGCTATCAATCGTCTTCTATTCAAATGAATGAAATTGGTACCGCAACAATTAGATTAGCTAGTCCAGTTTTGAATGATGAGTACAGATACACTAACAAATTAGGTGCTCTGGTATTAATAGATCCGATTACTCATCATACTTCTGGCGCCTTAATGATTAAAAAATAATTTACCTTGTTATGAAAATACGAGACCCTGATCTTAGTAATGATCCTCTACAGAAAGAACATGTAGAAGTTGGTTTGCCTCAACTTGAATCTGGTACGTTTCAGGGAGAGAAACATCCTTTTCTTTTTCTTTTCTGCTGGATTGCTGGGTTTTGTATGTTAACTGTTTTAGTATTCTTGTTTTCTAAATTTATACAATCAAATGGTACTGACTCTTTCTCAACATTAATAAGAATTTTTGCTAACCCAGAATTTTGGAAAGCTTTGATCATAGGCTTTCTGGCGCAAGTAATCGATGGAGCTCTGGGAATGGCATACGGTATTTCGGCAACATCCTTTCTCTTATCAACTGGTTCATCTCCAGCTGTCGCTAGTGCTAGTGTTCACATTGCTGCTGTTTTTACAACGGGTTTATCCGGAATCTCTCATGTAAATTTAGGCAATGTATCCAAGGCTCTATTTATTAGGCTATTAATCCCAGGCATTATTGGCGCACTATTTGGTGTACTCTTGGTCACCCAAATCGATATGGATATTTTCAAACCAATCATGTGCGCTTATCTTCTTGTGATGGGCCTAATAATTGTCAAAAAAGCATTTAAGAAAAAGAACCAGAATTCGTTGAGCAATACTTCAAATATCGGAAAGCTCGCGTTGTTTGGGGGATTTGTTGATTCTGCAGGGGGTGGGGGATGGGGACCAATCGTGACTACTAACTTGATTGGGAAAGGACAAGATCCACGTTCTACAATTGGTTCCGTTAATTTTGCGGAATTTTTTTTAACTCTCTCCACAGCTGGTTTTTTTACAATTTTTGTCACTGCAAGTCCATGGGTAAGTGTGGCAGGGCTAGTAGTTGGTGGACTTTTTGCTGCACCGTTCGCTGCCCTACTTTGCAGAAGAATTGCCCCAAAAATTTTGATGATCGTTGTTGGACTAGTAGTTTGTGGTGTTAGTTTATTTACAATATTTCAAATGCTTTAAATTACTGTATCATTGACTTAACGACACTGAGTGAGAAAAATATGAATGATTTATCATCACCATTCAATGCTGACGATGTACAAAATAACATAATCAATAATCCTGATATTCCAACTTCGGAAACGTTTCTGACTTTAGCGGAAGAACAAGAACATAGAAAAAAAAGGCTCGTTGTTAGCTTGAAACTTTTTTCTTCTTGCGGTTTTGACGAAGGCGTTGCAGGCCATATTACCGTTCGTGACCCCATTGACCCCGAAAGCTTTTGGGTTAATCCTTTTGGTATTCATTTCAGTCAAGTTGAGATTCCGGATCTTATCCGGGTTACGCATGACGGAAGAATCGTTGAAGGAAGTAATCCCGTAAATGCAGCTGCATTTGCAATTCATTCACGAATCCATATGGCTCATCCGAATATAAATGCGGCTTGCCATGCACATTCTATCTATGGAAAAACATGGTCTGCGTTTGGACAGTGCTTAGACCCTATTACTCAGGATTCTTGCGCATTTTATAATCACCATGACGTCTTCAAACATTATTCAGGACTAGTCCTTGAAACAAGCGAAGGTGATGAAATTGCAAAATTACTACATAATAGAAAAGCTTTAATTTTACAGAACCATGGTTTATTGACAGTTGGAAAGTTTGTTGAGTCTGCAGCATGGTGGTTTATTACCATGGAAAGGAGCTGTCAGGCACAACTTCTGGCACACTCTGTAAAAGGAAGGGACATCATAAAAATTTCTAGCGTCGCCGCTAAGCAGGCGTTTGATATTATTGGAAATGAAGAAGCTGGTTGGTTCGGTTTCCAACCCTTACTCCAAAAGGTGATCAAGAACTA
>MDTG01380164.1_pt1 | contig 23328 bp, 16 predicted proteins | sample 811421 | NCBI WGS metagenome assembly MDTG01 (sample SAMN05326645, study PRJNA326480) | marine metagenome | isolation source: seawater | place: Pacific Ocean: South East | collected 2011
CGACGACGACGACGACGACGACGACGACGACGACGACGACGACGACGACGACGACGACGACGACTGAGCCACCCCGGAGTCCTCTCCTCTCATGAAGCTGCTCCTCGTCGAGGACTACGAAGCCCTGCGCGCCTCCCTGACTCAGGGACTGCGCGAGGAAGGCTTCGTCGTCGACGCGAGCGGAGACGGAGAGGAGGGGCTCTGGTTCGCCCAGGGCAACGACTACGACGTGATCGTGCTGGACCTGATGCTGCCTGGCCTCCCGGGGCTGGAGCTGCTCCGGCGCCTGCGCGAGGGCGGCAGCGACACCCACGTGCTGATCCTGACCGCCCGCGACGCGGTCGAAGATCGCGTCGCGGGCCTCGACGCCGGCGCTGACGACTACCTGGTCAAGCCCTTCGCCTTCGAGGAGCTGCTGGCGCGGATCCACGCGCTGGCCCGCCGCCGCTACGGGCGCAAGACGCCCCGGATCGAGGTCGACGACCTGGTCCTCGAGCCCAAGACTCGCCGCGCCCAACGCGGCGAGCGCGAGCTCGAGCTGACCGCTCGCCAGTTCGCCCTGCTCGAGGTCCTCGCGCTGCGCGCCGGTGAGGTCGTGACCCGGGCTCAGCTCTGGGAGCAGCTCTACGACTTCAGGGACGAGCCCAACAGCAACCTGCTCGAGGTCTACGTGGCGCAGCTGCGGCGCAAGCTCGAGGCCGAGGGAGAGCCGCGCCTGATCCACACCCACCGGGGCGTGGGCTACTCCCTGCGAGCGCCGGCGTGACGCGTTCGATCCGCACGACCCTCCTGCTGAGCACCGGCGGCGTGCTGGTCGGCGTCCTGCTCCTCGCGGGCCTGCTCCTCTACGCCTCCTTCGAGCGCGAGCTCCTGGCCCGCGTCGACCAGGCCCTGAGCGACGAAGCCCGCCTGGTGTGCGCCGCGGTCGAAGTGGAGCACGGCGAGGTCGAGCTCGACCTCGAGGAGCTCTCGGCGACCGACCTCCGCCGCGGCGGCGAAGCTCTGCTCGAGATCCGCGTCCGCCAGGCCCGCGGGGGCGAAGAGGTGCTCTACCGCTCGCCCTCCCTGGCGGGGCGCTCCCTGCCCGAGCTCCCGCCGGGCGGCGGCTGGCTCGAGCTGCCCGGCGGCGCTCGCGGCCGCGCCGCGCGGCGCCCCTTCCGACCCCTGCTCGACGACGAGCACCCCGGCGTGGCCGAGGCGCCCGAGCTGCTCTGCGTGCTCGCGCGTCCGGCCGACGAGGTCGAGGCCGCGCTCGAGGTCCTGCGCCGGCGCCTGCTCCTGGTCGGGGCGCTGACCCTGGTCGCCTTGGGCCTCGCGCTGGGCCTCGCGATCCGCTGCGCGCTCCGCCCGCTGGACGCCCTGGGGCGCGAGATCGCGGCGGTCGATCACGAGCGCCTCGCGCAGCGGGTCGAGGTGGCCGGCGCCCCCCGCGAGCTGCAGCCCGTGATCGAGCGCGCCAACGAGCTCCTCGCTCGGCTGGACGTCGCCTTCCAGCGCGAGCGCTCTCTCACGGGCGAGGTGGCCCACGAGCTGCGCACGCCCCTGGCCGGCGTCCGCACCGGGCTCGAGGTCCTGCTCCGCCGGCCCCGCGAGCGAGCGGACTACGAGCGCGCGCTCCAGGGGGCCGTCGAGCAGCTCGACCGCCTGGGGGGGCTGGTCGAGAAGCTGCTCGCGCTGGGGCGCATGGAGGGCGGCGCCGCCGACCCCCGGCCGCTGGACCTCAACGAGACCCTGCTCGAAGCCTGGGAGCCGCTCGAGCGGCGCGCCGACGAGCGCGGGCTGCAGGTGGTCTGGGAGCTCGATCCGGTCTGCCCCGCCGAGAGCGACTCCAACCTGGTGTTCATGGTCCTGCGCAACCTGCTCGAGAACGCGGTCGAATACGCGGACGCGGGCGGGACGCTCTGGCTGCGCAGCGACGCGGAGGCCTGCGCGCTGACGATCGAGAACACCGGCAGCGAGCTCGAGCCCGCAGAAGTCGCCCTGGCGACCCAGCGCTTCTGGCGCAAGGACGAGGCCCGCAGCGAGGCCGGCCTGCACTGCGGCCTCGGGCTGGCCCTCGTGCAGCGGGCCGCGACCCTGCTGGACGCCGAGCTCGAGCTGAGCTCGGAGCGCGGCGGACGCTTCCGCGCCACCCTGCGTCTACCCAGTCAGCCGGCGGGCGCCGCGGCGCTCGCGGCGGGATGAGGGGGGTCCTGGTTTGGGCTCGGTTGTCGGTGTCGCGGGGGATCATCCCTTTGGTCTCGAGCGAGTAACTCGACCCAGCAAGCTCCCCGGCGGAGTGCCATGAGGACCCTCTCGCGTTCATGACTCAGCCCTCGAGTCACCACAGGCCGGGTGTCGCATCCGGGAATTCTCTAGCCGCCGCAGGGCCCCTTTCCAGCGGCCCTTCCCCGGTGCACAATCCGCGGCGAGAGGGACTCGACGTGACGCCCTACACGCAGTTCGCGCAAGATCACAAGCACCTGAGCCGGGACGACTTCCTGGCCAAGGTTGGCGTGCCGCACATCCTGGTGACCGAGAAGCAAGCCGTCCGCGACGAAGAGGCCGGCTTCATGACGGTGAAGTTCACCAAGGAGGTGCTCTCCGAGTCAGCCGAGGCGCAGACCTTCGTGCTGCCGGTGCGCAAGCGACCCGACGCGAACGCCTTCGCGATGATGGTCACGCTCGGGCGGGCGCCCAACAACGACCTCGTGCTCGACCACCAGAAGGTGTCCAAGTTCCACGCCTACTTCAAGCAGCTGGGCGAGAAGTGGGTGATCTGCGACGCGAACTCGCGCAACGGCACCGTGGTCGACGGGCTCGAGCTTCAGGCTCAGATCGCCCACCCCCTCCGCTCGGGCTCCAAGATCAAGCTCGCGAAGGTGATCGACCTCGTCTTCCTCACCCCCGAGGAGCTCTTTCAGCGGATCAACTGAGGGACGGCGTCCCTAGTCGTCGCTGAAGCGAGGTCCCTAGTTGTCGCTGAAGCGAGGGCGCCAGCTGACCCGGGGCGCCTGCCCCTGGATCTGGCGCGCCAAGCCGGCGAGGCCCTGGGTCAGGACGCCGAGCCGGCGGCCGACGTGGCGCTCGCGCAGGAGCGAGAGCCGATCTTCGGGCAGGAGCTCGAGCGAGTCCGCGAGCAGGTCGAGCACCGCCCCCAGCGGCACGTCCTCGCCGACGCGATCGCGCAGGAGCTCGGTGGCCTGCACCAGGCGCTCGCGCTGGCGCACCAGGCGCGCGGGGAGCTGAGTCAGGAACTCGTAGAGCCGCTGCCCCGCCAGGGCTTCGTCGAAGTCTCCCGGGCGGTCGTCGTCGATCAGCTCGACCTCGGCCAGCCGGTAGGGGCGGCTGCGGTCCTCCGCCACGACCCGGGCGCGGCGCAGGCCGGCCAGGACCATGTTGAAGCGCCCGTCGGGGAGCTCCTGCTCGACCACGATCCGGCCCACGCACACCGTCGGCTCGATGGGTGGGTTCTCGGGGTCGCTGGCCTGCTCGTAGCCCGGGAGGAGGAAGGCCATCCCGATCAGGCGCTCGCCGGCGAGCGCGTCGCGCAGCATCTCCCGGTAGCGCTCCTCGAACACGTGGAGCGGGAGCAGACCGCCCGGCAAGAGCACCGTCCCCGGGAGCGGGAAGAGCGGCACGGAGCCGGAGAAGGAGGTCGGGTCGAGGTGAAGCTCCACGCCTCGATCTTCGCTTCTGGCGGAGCAGCGTCCACGCTCAAGGAGCGGGTCGGACCCGGATCCGCAGGGTCCCCCCCTCCTGGGTCCACACCAGCAGCCGCCCCTCGGCGGGCTGGTATTGGTGGGCGCCCCGCGCGCCGCGCAGCTCGACGCGGACCGCGCCCGGGTAGCGGTGGGGCGGGAGCGAGATCACGGTCGGCGCCGCGGCGCTGGGCTCGGCGGCGAGCTCCAGCTCGAGCGAGGCGCTGGCCTCGCTGAAGCGCCAGGCCCGCAGGCGGCCGACGACGCGGCGCGGGTAGGGTCGCGCGGTGGTCAGGAAGAGCGGGTCGGCTTCGCGCCCAGGGACGTGCTCCCAGTAGGCCGCGCCGGCCAGGGCCCCGTCCAGGAGCCGACCCACGTCGCGGCTGAAGCGCGCCGGGTCCCCCGCGCGCGGCGAGAGGTGGCCCCACTCGCCGACCACCAGGGGCGCGCCCAGGCGCCAGGCGTTGCGCTGGTGAGCGCGCAGGGTCCGCGCCACGCGCGCGGGGTTCCCGTCGTAGGGCAAGCCCGAGTCGACGAAGGCGTCGTAGAGGTGGGGCGCGTAGACCAGCCCCGGGAGGTTGGGGCGCGGCAGCTCGCTCGGGACGCCCACCCCGACCAGCGCCATGGGCTCGACGAAGAGCGGGCGGCCTGGGTCCACCCGCCGGATCGCGCGACCCACGCGCTCGTAGAAGCTGCTCAGGCGGCGCTCGAAGCGCGCGTTGACGTGGCGGAGGGCCGAGAGCAAGCGCTCGTAGCGCTCGGCCTCCCGCACGCGCAGCAACAGATCCTCGAGGAAGAGGTCCTTGTAGCTGCCGCCGCCCGTGAGGCGGCGCCAACCCGCGCGCACGCCGCTGCCGAGCAAGGTCGGGGCGCTGCGCGCCAGGGCCGCGGCCAAGCCGGCGAGGAGCTCTCGCCCCACGAAGGGCTCGTTGAGCAGGTCGTAGCCGACGACTCCGTCTTCGCCCCGCAGGCGCTCGGCGAGGGCCGCCCAGGCCCCGGCGAAGTGGTCGGCCAGCCCGCGCCCGCTCGCGGGGACGCGCTGGTTGCTCCACAGGGCCTCGAAGGAGCGATACACGCGGCGATCGGCGTAGCGCAGCTGCCAGGAGGCGCCCGCGGGGAGCGAGAGGGGCGGGTGGTGAGCGGCGAGGGTGGCCCACTCCGGCGCGCCGTGGCCCGTCACGGGCCCGCCCCACACGTCCTGATGCATGTCGATCAGCACGTAGAGGCCCGCGGCGCGGAAGCGGCGCACGCTGGCCACGACCTGGTCGAGGTAGGCGGCGTCGTATCGACCCGGCTGGGGCTCGATCGCGCGCCACGCTACGAAGAGCCGGACCAGGTTGGCGCCGGTCGCGCGGGCGAGCGCGGCGGCGTCCGCGTCGCCGTGGGCGGGGAGGAAGGGCGCGCGCTTGCTCCCGGCGTTGACCCCGCGCAGGACGACCTCCCGACCGAAGGGGTCGAGCAGCCGGCGTCCCTCGACCCGCAGTCGCCCGACGAGCTGAGCCGGCGGGCGGGGGAAGTGCGTGAGCGCGGCGCGAGCCTGCGCGGGCGGCGCCCCGCGCCGCCGACCCAGCTCGCGGCTGGTGCGCTGGTCCTTGAAGCTGCCGGCGATCACGCTCCCGTGGATCCGGTAGTCACCCCAGGCGTGGCGCAGGGCGCCCGCGCGCAGAGCGCCGCTGGCGCCCGGGTGAATGTCGAAGCGCACCCGCAGCCGGCTGCCCTCCTGCCAGCCCTCGCCGCGGTAGCGCGTCTGGACTCCCGCGCGCGTCGCGACCCGCTCCACCTCCCAGGTCCCGGCAGCGGCGGGGCGAACGTCGAGCTGGACCCGCACCGGGCGCCAGCCGTCGAGGCCGCGCAGCTGGTAGCGGCCCGCCAGATCCTGGGCGAGGGCCAAGGTCGGCGTGACGAGGAGCAAGGCCAGCGGGAGGAGCGCTCTCATGCCGGAGCGCGTGCAATCCCCGTGCCCGTCCCTTCCGCTGTGTTTCTGCTGGGCCCCTCGACTCACGCGATCGGCCCCTGGAGCACTTGCGTGCCAGGGGCTGAATCGGCGAGCGGAGGCTGAAAGGGCTAGCGCCAGCGGGTGTAGCGGCCGCCGACCTCCGTCATGATCTTGTGGGCGCTCGAGCTGCGGTGCCCCAGGTGGAGGTGGGGCCCGCCGGTGCTCGTGCCGGGCTTGTGGTAGATCACCTCGAACCCGCCCCCGGCGAGGATCTCGCTGCGGCGGCTGCGGATCAGGTCGAAGCCCGCCTGGAGCGAGAGGCCCTGGATGTAGAAGTCCGCGGCGCGCTTGGCGAGGTGGAGGCTGGTCCGGCTGCCGCCGCGAGGCACGTGGTTGCGGTCGCCGCTGGTCAGGATCACGTCCTTGCCGGTGATGTTGGCGATCGTCTGCAGCGAGCGGCGCACGAGGGCGTCGGAGACGGTGAAGCGCCCGTAGATCACACGCCCGCCGCCGGCGGTGCGCGTAGCGCTCGCGGCGCTGCTCGACGAGCCCGAGCGGCGGGCGACGGCGGCGGTCGTGTTCCCGCTGCCCGACTCGCCTCGCAGGCGGTTGGCCGCGCCCGCGCTGCCCGACGGGGCGATGTAGCGGCTGAAGACCCAGCCGGTTTGGCCGCGGGCGGTGACCTTGGACCAGCTCCCGCTGCGCCCGTGGTACTGGACGCTCTCGTTGCGGCGCAGGCTCGCGAGCACGCGGTAACGGCTCGAGGGGCCGCTGCGCATGTTGAGCGAGTTGGCCGTGACCCGGTAGGTCGCCCCGCTCGAGCTTCGGCTGCTCGTGGCGCGGCTGCTCGTGGCTCGGCGGTTCGTGCTCGAGCTCCCCACGACCTGGGTGAAGTTCTTGTGCAGCCAGGCGATGCCCCCGCTGGGCAGGCGGACGCGCAGCCAGCTGCCGCTGCTGCGCAGGACCTCGACCTTGGTGCCGCGAGGGACGGTCCCCAGGGAGCGGTAGTTCGTCCCCGGGCCCGAGCGAATCGACAGCGCTCGGGCGGTGATGCTGCGGGTCTCTGCCTTGGCCAGGTTGGGGGCCAAGAAGACCGGGGCGGCCGCGACGAGGGGCAGGATGAGGACCGCGGCGTGGATCGTGCGGATCTTCATGGTGCGTCTCCTAACGCTCTCGAAGGGGGACAGGAGCAAGGCGTCGGCCCGAGGTCAGGGATCGCGGCAAATCATTTCACGGCGAAAGGATGGCGAGAAGAGTGTCGATACTGGGCGGGTTAGAGTTTCATTTCATTTCGCAATTGAGCTTCTTTTCAGAATATGGGCGCGCCCGATATGGTCGCTGGGGCGAGTGGAAGCGCTTGCCCTTCAGGATCCGGCGGGACGAGTTCACCCGGCTCGCAGCCTCGAGCCGGACGCTGCAGGCCCTGCGCTCGAACCGCAGCGCCGCGCGGGCTCGACGGACGGTGCGACACGAGCGGGGCGAGGCTCGCAGGGCAGCGCGCCTCGAGCGGCGGCGCTGGTCCTCGGCGTGACCCTGCTCTGCTTCACGAGCGGCGCGCTCCTGGGTCGCCCCCCGCGCCCGCCGCGACGAGCTCGGCTGGTGACGACAGGCAGGCCCGAGCACACGGTCGGCTGAGCGCGCGCGTCCCCCCAGGGATAGGATGCGCGGCCAATCGGGCGCGAGCGCGTCGGCCTTTCCCTCGCCGCTGCGTCCCTCGGAGGAGCCATGAGCGAGCGCGAGCCTGTCGACCCTGCCACCGCCGAGCGAAAGGACTTCGTTCGGCAGGCGATCGACGAAGACCTGGCCGCGGGGCGCTACGAGCGCGTCGCGACGCGCTTCCCTCCCGAGCCCAACGGCTACCTGCACATTGGCCACGCCAAGGCGATCTGCCTCAACTTCGGCGTCGCCGCCGACTACGAGGGCACGATCAACCTCCGCCTCGACGACACCAACCCGGTCAAGGAGGACACCGAGTACGTCGACGCGATCAAGCGCGACATCTCCTGGCTCGGCTTTCAGTGGGACGAGGAGCTCTACGCGAGCGACTACTTCGAGACGCTCTATGGCTACGCCGAGACCCTGATCGAGAAGGGCCTGGCCTACGTCGACAGCCTGAGCGCGGAGGAGCAGCGCGAGTATCGCGGCACCCTGACCAAGCCCGGCAAGGACAGCCCGCACCGCTCGCGCAGCCCTGAGGAGAACCTCGACCTGTTCCGCAAGATGCGCGCGGGCGAGTTCCCCGACGGCGCGCACGTGCTGCGCGCCAAGATCGACATGGCCTCTCCGAACCTGAACATGCGCGATCCGACCATGTATCGGATCCGCCGCGCCCACCACCACCGCACCGGCGACGCGTGGTGTATCTACCCCATGTACGACTGGGCCCACGGCCAGAGCGACTCGATCGAGGGGATCACCCACTCGCTCTGCTCGCTCGAGTTCGAGAACCACCGCCCGCTCTACGAGTGGTTCGTCGAGAAGCTGGAGATCCACGCCCCCCGTCAGATCGAGTTCGCCCGGCTCAACCTGACCTACACCATGATGTCCAAGCGCAAGCTCAAGGAGCTGGTCGACGAGGGCGTCGTGGCGGGCTGGGACGACCCCCGGATGCCGACCCTCGCCGGCCTGCGTCGGCGCGGCTACACGCCCGAGGCGATCCGCGCCTTCTGCCAGCGGATCGGCGTGGCCAAGTACAACTCCACGATCGACCGCAAGCTGCTGGTGCACGTCCTGCGCGACGACCTCAACCGGCGCGCGCTGCGCGCGATGGTCGTGCACGACCCGCTCAAGGTCGTGATCACCAACTACCCCGAGGGCGAGAGCGAGGAGTTCGACGCGGTCAACAACCCCGAGGACGAGGGCGCCGGCAAGCGCAAGGTCCCCTTCTCGCGTGAGCTCTGGATCGAGAAGGAGGACTTCGCCGAGGAGAAGCCCAACAAGAAGTGGAAGCGCCTCTACACGGGCGGCGAGGTGCGGCTGCGCTACGCCTGCTTGCTCAAGTGCGAGGAGGCGATCAAGGACGAACAGGGCGAGGTCGTCGAGCTGCGCTGCACCTGGGACCCCGAGAGCCGCGGCGGCAAGTCGCCCGACGGACGCAAGGTCAAGGGCACGATCCACTGGGTCTCGGCCGCGCACGCGGTGCCGCTCGAGGTGCGCCTCTACGACACGCTCTTCTCGACCGAGGACCCTGACGAGGGCAAGGACGAGGGGCGCGACTGGCGCTCGAACCTGAACCCCAAGTCCCTGACCACGATCACGGCGCTCTGCGAGCCGAGCCTGGCGGAGGCCGCGCCGGGAACGCACTTCCAGTTCGAGCGCAAGGCCTACTACTGCGTCGACAGCGTGGACGGCGAGCCTGGCAAGCCGGTCTTCAACCGGACCGAGGAGCTCCGCGACAGCTTCACGCCCCCCGCGGGCGGCGGCGCCAAGGGCGGCGGCGCCAAGGGCGGCGCCGCCAAGAGCAAGGGCAAGGGCGCCAAGGAGGGCGGACGCCGCCGGCGCCGCGGCAAGGAAGCGAAGGAGGGCGAGGGCGGGGGCGACTGATCCCCCGCGCCCCCTCGCGCGTCCAACCCTCGTGGAGCGTCCACCTCACCCCCTCGCTCAGCCGAGCTTCGGCCCCCGGCGCGAAGCTCCGCCGCGGCGGTGGCCGGCGCTGGTGTGGGCGGCGCTGTGGCTGCTCCTCTGCTTCGGCGTCCCCCGCGAGCGAGGGGCCGCGACGATGGGCGGGCTGATGCTGATCCCGACCTCGCAGGGGAAGGTCCAGGCCACGATCAAGGGCCAGGCCACCCGCTACGGCTGGCCGACCTTCGCGATCGAAGAGCGCTGGGTCGACGTCCTGACCCAGCGGGTGACCCAGGACGGGCGCCTCGAGCCCCTCGACGCGACCCCAGCGCTGGTCAAGGAGATCACGAGCCGCGGCTCGGTGCGGGTCACGACCTCTCAGGGCAAGGCCTACGGGAGCGACGACCCGCGCTGGCAGATCTCGGCCCAGCTGGCGCTGGCCAACCTCGGCGCGGCGCTGCTCCTGGCCCTGCTGAGCTGGCGGCTCTTCGCCCGGCGAGCGCGCGAGCGCTGGCTCGCCCTCGAGGCCCTGTGGGCGAGCTTCCTCGTCGCCAACCTGGCCTACCCGCTCTGGCAAGCGCTGGGCTCCCCCGCGAGCCCGCTCGCGCTCGCCTCCCCCGAGGTGGCGCTGCTGGGGACCGCCGGGCTGATCGGCGGAGCGCTGGCCCTGCTGCGGCGAGCCCTGGATCGACCCAAGCAGGAATAGGAATCCAGGGCGCCTCGACGAAGCGTTCTTAGAAGGAAAGTAGGAACGAAGGAAGGAGAGGAAATCGGCAAATCTGCGAAATCCGCAACCGGCCAGCGATCAGTCTCGTCAAGTCGAGCGACTGCTCTCGCCTCTCGATCAGCCGCAGCCTTCCTGTCTTCCTACCTTCCTGCTTTCCTTCTCAACCGATACGTCCGTCCGCCCTCGCTGGGACCAAGGGTCCTTCCTAATCAGCGCTCGCCCGCGGTCAGCTTTTCGAGCTTGGGCTGCAGCGCCTGGAGCAGCTTCTTGGCGTCGCGCTCGGTCCCGTTCCAGAGGGGCTCGATCCCCTGGTTGAACTCGTGCTTGACCTCGTTGGCGGTCCGGAAGCGCGGGCTGAAGCGACCGTACTTGACGCTGCTGGTGTGGGGCTCGGCGGCGATCTCGTAGCCGAGCTCCTTGAAGCCGTCGGGCTTCTTGAAGGCCGGGCCCTCGGCCACGCTGCGGCGGGCGGGGATCGCCTGCACGCTGTGGGCGACGCCCTCCTGGGCCTGCTTGCTGGTCAGGAACTTGATCAGGGTCCAGGCCTTGTCCGGGTTCCGCGTCTGGGCGGCGGCCGAGTAGGAGACCGCGAAGGTGCTCGTCGCCCGGCGCTTGTGGCGGGGCAGCTCGATCACGTCCCAGTCGAAGTCCTTGATCTTGCGGAACTCCATGCAGGCCCAGCGGCCGTAGGTGCACATCGCGACCTTGCCGCGCTTGAACAGCGCGTTGCCCTGCTGGTTGCGCATCGCGGCCGGCCCCGGGGCCACCTTGTGCTCCCAGATCAGGTCGCTCAGGAACTGCAAGCCCTCGGCGCTCTGGTCGAGATACTCCGGCGTGCCCATCAGCCACTTGGGCGGATCTTCCTGCGCGATCTCGCCGCCGGCCTGCCAGATCCAGGGGAAGAGCTCCTCGTTCCAGGTCTCGAGCAGGAAGCCGTAGTCGCCTTCGCGGGTCAGCGCCTTGGCGGTCTGGAGGAAGTCGTCCCAGGTCCAGCCCGACTTGGGGTAGGGCACGTCCCACTTCTCGAACAGGTCCTTGTTGTAGTAGAGGACCAGGGTCGCGAAGTCCTTGCTGATCCCCAGCAGCTTGCCCTTGTAGCGGAAGCGCTCGTAGGTCTCGGTGTAGAAGTCCTCGGGCTTGAACTCGGCCTTGTCCCGCTCGACGTAGGGCTGGAGGTCCAGCAGCCAGCCGCGGCGCCCGAAGTCCTCGACCGTGTCCTGGCCGAGGTACATCACGTCCGGCGGGTTGCCGCCCAAGAACTGGATCCGCAGCTTCTCCAGGTAGCCCATCGAAGGCGCCGCCTCGACGACGACGTGGATCTCGGGGTGGGCCGCGGCGAACTCGTCCAGGAAGCCCTGCACGACGCGGACCTCCTCGGGCGAGCCCCAGATCATGAAGCGCAGGTTGTCGCCCGGGTCGCGGGTCAGGGCCGGGATCAGCGCCAGCGAGCCGACCACGAGCAGCACGACGCCGGCCAGGATCATGGCCGCCTCGCCGCCGAAGCGAGCCTTGCGCGGTAGCTCGCCCACCTAGGCGCCCCCCTCGCTGCCCTTGCTGGGCGGCGGCGAGCCGAGGCGCGAACCATCGGCGCGGGCGAAGAGGTGCAGGCGATCCGGCTCGGGGCGAAGCCGCACGCTGGAGCCGCTCTGGGGGACCGCGCCCTCGCTGATCCGGGCCACGAGCGAGGTCTCGCCCGGTCCGTCGATCATCAGCGTCGTCTCGGCGCCGAGCGCCTCGACCACGCCGACCGTGCCGGGGATCCCGCCCTCCTCGACGATCGTGAGGTGCTCGGGGCGCACGCCGACCTCGACCTCGGTCCCGACCTCGCAGGCGCCCGCGAGGTGGGGCGGGATCGCGAGCCTGCCCCGCTCGCCGAGGTCGATCGCCTCCCCGCCGAACACGCCCGCGAGGAAGTTCATCGGCGGGCTGCCGAGGAAGCCCGCCACGAAGCGGTTGGCCGGGCGGTCGTAGACCTCGAGCGGCGGGCCGACCTGCTGGACGTGGCCGCCGTGGAGGACCGCGACCCGGTCGCCGAGGGTCATCGCCTCGACCTGGTCGTGGGTCACGTAGACCATCGTCGCGCCCAGGCGCTGGTGGAGGCGCTTGAGCTCGACCCGCATTTGCCCGCGCAGCTTGGCGTCGAGGTTGCTCAAGGGCTCGTCGAGCAGGAACACCGCCGGCTCGCGCACGATCGCGCGCCCGAGGGCCACGCGCTGGCGCTGGCCGCCGGAGAGCGCCTTGGGCAGGCGCTCGAGCAGGGTGTCGAGCCCCAGCGGCGGGGCGACCTCCGCGATCCGCTTGGCGATCTCGTCCTTGGGCGTGCCGCGCATCTTGAGCCCGAAGCCCAGGTTGTCGCGCACGCTCAGGTGCGGGTAGAGCGCGTAGCTCTGGAAGACCATCGCGATGTCGCGGTCCTTGGGCGCGACCTCGTTGACGAGCCGCTCCCCGATCCGCATCTCGCCCGAGGTGATCGTCTCGAGCCCCGCGACCATCCGCAGGAGGGTGGACTTCCCGCAGCCCGATGGGCCGAGCAGGATGAAGAACTCGCCGTCCTGGATCTCGAGGCTGACGCCCTTGACCGTGGGCTCTTGGCCCGGGGCATAGATCTTGACGACGTCCTTGAGCGCAACGCTTGCCATGCCAGAGGATCCCCGGGAGGGGCGGCCCCGGCAACCCCGTCTTGTCCGATCCTTGCCCAGGCGCCCGGAGGGGACGAAGGGTCACGTCCGCGCTGGTGCCTTGAACGCGCTGGAGGGCCTTTGCGGTCCCTAAGCAGCCTTGCACCTTCGGGTTGAGCGCGCTCTTTCCCCAGCGTAAAGTGCGCCGATCACCCTCACACCTGGAGGCTCCGTGAGCACGGCCCTCGAGCACCAGGATCTGCTACAGATCCTCGCCCCCGACGGCACCGTCGACGCCAGCCGCGACCCCGGCCTGGACGACGAGACCCTGCTGCGCATGTATCGCATGATGCTCACCACGCGCGTCATGGACGAGCGGATGATGAATCTGCAGCGGCAGGGGCGCATCTTCTTCTACCTGGCCAGCACCGGGCAGGAGGCCTGCTCGATCGGCACCGGCGCCGCCTTCGAGGCGGCCGACTGGGTCGTTCCGGGCTACCGCCAGCCGGGGCTCTTCCTGTGGCGCGGCGTGGCGATCAAGTCGATCGTGGCCCAGTGCTACGGCAACGCTTGGGACAACACCAAGGGTCGCCAAATGCCGGTCCACTACTCGTTCAAGGACCAGAACATGGTCTCGATCAGCAGCCCGATCGGGACCCAGCTGATCCAGGCCGCGGGCGTCGGGATGGCGATGCGTCGCCGCGGCGACAAGCAGGCCGTGCTGACCTATATCGGCGACGGCGGCACCTCGAGCAACGACTTCCACGCGGGCCTGAACTTCGCCGGCGTGGACAAGGCCCCGGTCGTGTTCATCGTCGAGAACAACGGCTACGCGATCTCCTGCCCGACCAGCAAGCAGACCGCGAGCGAGACCTTCGCCCAGAAGGCGGTCGCCTACGGCATGCCGGGCGTGCGCGTCGACGGCAACGACGTGCTGGCCGTCTACGTGGCCACTCAGGAGGCGCGCGAGCGCGCGGTCCGCGGCGACGGCCCGACCCTGATCGAGCTGGTCACCTTCCGCATGGCGGGCCACAGCAGCAGCGACGACCCGACCCGCTACATCGGCGCCGAGAAGTTCGAGGAGTACAAGCAGCTCGACCCGCTCCTGCGCCTGCGCCGCCTGCTCGAGTCCAAGGGCCTCTGGGACGAGGAGAAGGACGAGGCGCTGCGCCAGGAGGTCCGCGACGAGGTCAACGGCGCGGTCAAGGAGAACGAGCGGGTCCCCAAGCCCGAGCTCGAGACCCTGTTCAGCGACGTCTACGCCGAGATGCCCGCCGACCTGCGCGCCTGCCTCGAGGCCGAGCAAGAGGCCCGAGGCGAAGGCAAGTTCCCCTGACATCTGGGGGGCTGCGCCCCCCCAGACCCCCATCTTTGGGCCCAGAATCAGCGGCGCTCAAACCTGCTGGTCGGCTCGGAGGGGGCCACGTCCCTGACCCTTTGAACGCAGGTTTGAGACAGAGCCGCTGATTCTTCTGAGGCACGAGCCAAGAGCTCCTCTCCTCTCCTGCTTCTCGCAATGAATGAGAGCACCTCTGCTCTCCTGACCACGACTCGAGAGCGCCCTCTCGAAAGACCGCCGACCTGCTGGCGCTGACCAGCTTGCCCCTAGGAGGCCATGTGGAGTTCCTTCTCCCCGACATCGGCGAAGGTGTCGCCGAGGGCGAAATCGTCAAGTGGCACGTCGGACCCGGTGACCGGGTGACCGAAGAGCAGGACTTCGTCGAGGTCATGACCGACAAGGCGACGGTCATGATCCCCTGCCCCGTGACCGGGGTCGTGGGCGACCTGCTCCACGGCGAGGGCGACGTCGTCCCCGTCCACCAGGCGATCGCGACCTTCACCGAGGTCACCGAGGGCAAGCTCGCGGGCGCCCACGGCAGCGCCGGCCACACGGCCGAGTCCGCGGCCGCGGCCGGCGGCGCGAGCAAGAACGGCGGCGGCACGGCCACCTTGGCGCCGCCCAGCGGCCCGCCCGCGCAGCTCCTCGCCGAGGCGGCCGAGCGGGTCATCGCGACCCCGGCCACCCGCAGGAAGGCCCGTCAGCTCGGCGTGGACATCAAGCGGATCAAGGGCAGCAGCCCCTCGGGCCGCGTGCTGCGCGCCGACGTCGAGCGCGCCGCCGGCGGCCACGTCAGCGCCCCCTCGCCCGCGACCCCCAGCGAGCGCCGCGCGCGCGCCGACGTGACCGGCACGGCCCCAGCCGCTCCCGCGCGGCCCATGGCGGCGCCCGCCCCGGCCCCGGCCCCGGCCCCTCTCCCCCCGCCTGGCGCGGGCGAGGAGGAGGAGCGGGTCCCCCTGCGCGGCGTGCGCCGCAAGATCGCGGAGTTCCTCCAGCTCTCCAAGCGGACCGCGGCCCACTTCACCTACGTGGAGGAGGTCGACGTCACCGAGCTGATCGCGCTCCGCGAGCGAATGAAGCCCAAGGCGGCCGACCGCGGGATCAAGCTGACCTACCTGGCCTTCATCACCAAGGCCGTGGTCAACGCCCTGCGCCGCCACCCCGAGCTGAACGCGTCGCTCGACGACGCGGCCGGCGAGCTGGTCTACAAGCGCTACTACCACATCGGCATCGCGGCCGACACCGACCAGGGCCTCGTGGTGCCCAAGCTCAAGTTCGCCGACCGCCGCTCGATCCTCGAGATCGCGGGCGAGATCCAGCGCCTGGGCGCCGGCGCGCGCGCGGGCAACCTGGCGCCGGACGAGTTCCAGGGCGGCACCTTCACGATCACGAGCGCGGGCCACATCGGCGGCCTGCTCGCGACCCCGATCCTCAACTACCCCGAGGTCGGGATCATGGGCGTGCACAAGATCGTCAAGCGCCCGGTGGTCGTCGACGACGAGATCGTGATCCGCTCGATCATGTATCTCTCGCTCAGCCTCGATCACCGCGTGGTCGACGGCGCCAACGCGGCGCGCTTCATGAACACCGTGGTGAGCTACCTGCAGGACCCCGAGATGTTCATCCTCGAAGGCGTGTAGGCGACATGGCGACCGCGACCGACACCCAGCCCGCCGACCTCGACCTGATCGCGGTCCTCGACCCCGAAGGCAAGCCCTTGGCGGGGGCCGAGCTGCCCGCGATCAGCGACGAGCGCCTGATCGAGCTCTACCGGACCATGGTCTTGATGCGCGCCATCGACCAGCGCCTCGAGGGCCTGCAGCGCATGGGCCGGATCGGCTTCTTCGGCTCGGCTCGCGGGCAGGAGGCCGCGGTCGTCGGCAGCGGCGCGGCGCTCCAGCCCGAGGACTGGCTCTATCCGGCCCTGCGCGAGAACGCGATCATGCTCCTGCGCGGCTTCCCGCTCAGCCGCTACTTCGCGCACATGTTCGGCAACGCCCACGACGTGCTGAAGGGGCGCATGCAGCCGATGCACTTCGCGGGGCGCGAGGTGAACCAGGTCAGCTGGAGCAGCTGCATAGCCAACCACCTGCCCCAGGCGACGGGCACCGCCTACGCGATGAAGCTGAAGGGGGAGGCCAAGGTCGCGATGGGCTTCGTCGGCGACGGCGGCACGAGCGAGCCCGAGTTCCACGCCGCGCTCAACTTCGCCGGCGTGTGGAAGGTCCCCGCGGTCTTCATCTGCCAGAACAACCAGTGGGCGATCTCGGTCCCCTCGAGCAAGCAGACGGCGTCCGAGACCTTCGCGGTCAAGGCCCGCGCCTACGGCATGCCCGGCGTGCGCGTCGACGGCAACGACCTGCTCGCGGTCGTGCGCGAGGTCAGCGCCGCGGTCGAGCGCGCCCGCGCCGGGGGCGGCCCGACCTTCCTGGAGCTGGTCACCTTCCGCATGGGCGGCCACAGCTCGGCCGACGACCCGAGCCGCTACCGCGACGATCAGACGGTCCAGTCCTGGGCGCGCAAGTGCCCCCTGGCGCGCCTGCGCACCTACCTCGAGTCCGAGGGCAAGTGGGACGAGCAGCGCCAGGAGGCGCTCGAGGCCGAGCTGCGCGAGGAGATCAACGCGGCGGTCAAGGAGGCCGAGCGCGCCGACCTGCCGCCGCCCGAGAGCCTGCTCGAGGACGTCTACGCGGACGACCCGCCGCTCATGGACGAGCAGCGCCAGTTCCTCGCCGACGAGCTGGCCTTCAAGCAGGACCGCGCCCGCTGAGCGAGGCGCGCCCGCTCCTCCTGCGCGACCTGGGCCGGATCCCCTACGCCGAAGCCTGGGAGCTGCAGAAGGAGCTCGTCGAAGCCCGCCGCCGGGGCGAGGGCGAGGACACGCTCCTGCTCTGCGAGCACGACGAGGTCGTGACCACGGGCCGCAAGGCCCAGGGCAAGGGCCGCAGCGACGACGAGACCGCCCTGGTCCGCGCGGCGGGGATCGCGGTCCTCGCCATCGAGCGCGGGGGAGCCGCGACCTATCACGGCCCCGGGCAGCTGGTCGGCTACCCGATCGTGCGCCTCGAGAAGCACGAGCGCGACCTGCACAAGTTCCTCCGCCACCAGGAGAGCGCGCTGATCGCGGCCCTGGCGAGCGAGTGCGGGCTGGAGGCCGGCCGCAAGGAGGGCCTGACGGGCGTGTGGGCCGGCGACAAGAAGCTGGCCTCGATCGGGATCGCCTGCCGCGGCTGGGTCACCTACCACGGCTTCGCGCTGAACCTCAGCACCGACCTCAGCCGCTTCGGCCTGTTCAACCCCTGCGACCTGGACTCCCAGGTCATGGCGAGCCTGGCGAGCGTGGGGGTCGGCTACGAGCGCGAGGCGCTGGGGCGCGCCGTGTGGCGAGAGCTGGCTGGGCTGCTGGGGCGAACTGCCAGGCAGGTCGGTCCGAAGGGCTCTATTTGACACCCTCCGGAGCGGGTTCCGGCGTCATTCGCAGCCTGCTCGGGTCCTCTGTGTAGGGGCGGGCCCGCGGAGGCCGGAGCTCGACCCCCAAGCGGGCGGGGGTAGAACCCCGCGCCTACAAGCATCGGTTAGGCCGTGCTCGATCTTGGGGTTGTCAAACAGAACCTGGTTACCGCCAAGGCGCCCGCCAAGCACCAACCATAAGACCGGTCCTGGCGCCTCTGGAGCACCCAACCCGGTCCCACCAGCTAGGGAGCTTCAAGCTCCCTAGAGCTTGAAGGTGCCCGAGTCGGTCGTGGCCGGGAACCACCCGCGGGGGAAGACCTGGGTCGGCAGCGCGCTGCGCTTGGACTCGAAGGCAGCCCACCAGGCGTCGGGGTCCTCGCCGTGGTCGACGCCGAGCATCTCTGCCAGCTTCTTGGGGGCCTTCTTGCTCCAGCGGGCGTAGGTCTTGATCACCTTCTCGGTGAAGCGCGCCTGCTGGTCCTCGTTGCGCGGGTAGAGCTCCTGGGCCTCGCCCATGATCCAGCTCGTGTCGCGCAGGGCGAGCATGAAGGTGATCAGGCCCTCGATCGTGCCCGGGTGGGTCTTGTCGACCAGCGCGAAGAAGGTCTCGGGGTCGAGCAGGTTCAGGTCCTGCAGGCCCGCGGCCGTGGCGCCGGGGTCCGGCTCGTCGGTCACGAACACCGCCTCGACCTTGCCCAGGTTGAGCACGTCGCCGCTGCGCAGGAAGGCGATCCGCACCTGGTTGCCGTTGAGCAGGGTGCCGAAGCGGCTGCCCTCGTCGCGGATCACCCAGCGGGTGTGGAAGCGGAGCAGGGTCGCGTGCAGGCGGCTGACCGAGCGGCTGAGCAGCTTGACCTTGCTGTTGTCGTCACGCCCGACCGAGAGCACCTTGTCCTCGCCTGGGAGCGGGATCGTGCGCGCCTGGGGCTCGCCCTGGCGGACCTGGAGCACGCTGGGGGGGTGCGTCGCCTGGGGCGCGATCTGCGGCGGGAAGGTGCCGCGGTGCTGATCCCACCAGTGGAGCCAGGCCTCGATGTCGTCGCTCAGGTTCTCGTGCGTGATCGTGAACAGGTACTGCGGCACCCGCAGGCGCTGGCGCCGGTGCTTCTTGCTGACCTTGCTGCTGACCTCCTCGGCCGTCTCCTGCCCGTAGAGGGTGCCCACGTGGTCGACCGCCTGCTTCAGGCGGCGCTCCCAGGTCGTCTCGGGCAGCTCTTCGAGGAGCGAGAGCACGACCCGCTTGTCGGCCTCCTCGACCAGGACCTGCACGAAGGGCTGGGGCAGGGTCCGGACCTGCATCCGGCTCGGGGCGTGGCGCCGAGTCGTCAGCGCGCTGGCCAGCCCGCCGTCGCGAAACTCGAACTGGATCTTGCCCAGCTTCAGCTGGTCCTTGTTCTTGAGCACCACGTTGCGGATTCGCATCCCGCCCACGTAGCTGCCGTAGGTGCTGCCGAGGTCCTGGAGCACGAAGCCGGTCTTGCCCCGCTCGAGGCGCGCGTGCTGGCGGCTGACCGAGCGGTCGCGGATCACGATGTCGCAGCCGTCGTCGCGCCCGATCAGGAAGCTCTCGCCCGGCAAGAGCGGACGCCGCTGCGGACCCTGAGCCGTGAGCTGGATCAAGCGCGGGACATCGATCTCCTCCCCGTTCAGCACGCGGTCGAGGTCCTCGGCGGCCTGCTTGGCGGTCGGATAGCGGTAGGAGCGGTTGACCGCCAGCATCCGGAAGATCACCAGCTGGAGGTCCTCGGGCATGTCGGGGACGAGGTCGCTGGGGGCGACGAGCTCGCCCGAGAGGACCTTGCGCGAGATCGACTGGGGGTTGTTGCCCGGGAAGGGCACCGAGCCGGTCACGAGGTGATAGAGCGTCGCGCCGACCGAGAACACATCGCAGCGGGCGTCGACCATGTGGTCGCCCCACTGCTCGGGCGCCATGTAGTGCGGCGTGCCGAGGACCTGGCCGGGGAGCGAGAGGCCGTCGTCGACGGCCACGTTCTTGGCGAGGCCGAAGTCGAGCACCTTGACCACGCCGTTGTGCCCGAGCAGCACGTTGGCCGGCTTGATGTCGCGGTGAATGATCCCGGCCTCGTGGGCGTGGCCGAGGGCGAGCGAGATGTCGCGCGCGATCTGAGCCGCCTGGAGCGGCGGGAAGAGCTCCTGCTGCTCGAGGGCCACGTCGAGGGGCTGGCCGTCGACGAACTCCATCACGATGTGCGGCTGGGCCGACTCACCGTCGACGCCGAAGATCCCCACGATGTTGGGGTGGGCGATCCGCTGCAGGACGTGCGCCTCGCGCAGGAAGCGCCCGCGCCAGGTCGGGTTCTGAGCCTGCTCCGGCGCCAGGAACTTGATCACCACCGTCTCGCCGGTGTCGTGGCGATCGGCGATGTAGACCGAGCCCATGCCGCCCTGGCCCAGCTTGCGGGTCACGGTGCAGCCGCTGAACTCCGCCCCCACGATCGGGTCGAGGGACTGGCCCGTCGGGCCCATGGTGACATCGAGCTCGTCGCTGTCATCGTCACCCATCACGAGCCCCGCGACCAGCTGGCTCATCTGGGGCAGCGTGATCAGGCCGGACTCGAGCAGCCAGTCTGCGAAGGAGTCGCCGCCCGCCGCCTGAAAGGCGACCAGGTGCTGGCCCGCGACCTCGTTAGTGAAGATGCCGAGGTCGATCGCGCGGTAGCGAAGCTCGTCGGCGTGGGGATCCGCCATGGTTGAACCAATCTAGATCCGCGCCGGCTGGGATCAAGTCCCCCAGTGCGCACGGAAGCGACGCGCCTCCTCTCTTGGCCACACGCTCTGGGGCGGATTGGCGACCGAGTAGCCGCGATATCGAGCGCTGAAGCCGCCAGGATCGCGCTGGAAGGCCTGTCGCAGTGCGCCATCCCCGGCCAGGATCCGCTCGCAGCGCAGCCGGTGCACGATCAAGTGCGTCAGGGTCAGCCCGCTCGGGTCGAGGTCCCCCAGGACGGCCTGGGCGGGCGGCGAGAGCGAGCCCACCCCCGCGGCGAGGGTCTCGCCCGGGTCCTGGCTGAGGAGGGCGTCGAGCAGCAGCGGGCTCGTCTCGGCTGGGGCAGGACCCGCCGGGAGCGGAGCGCGCTCCGGCGGGGCTGGCGCGAGGGGCGCGGGGCGTCGCGCGACCAGCTCCCGGGCGCGCCGCAGCTCGTCCTCGAAGCCGCTGACCTCGCTCGCGACGAGGCCGATCCGCTCGAGCACGACCCCCCGCAGGCGCGGGCTGCGCGCGAGGGCCAGCTCGGCAGCTCGCCACACGTCCTCGGGCACGGGGCCGTCGTGGGTGTCCAGCCGACGCCGCTCCGCTCCCCACTCCTCCTCGCTCCACGAGCCGCCGGAGAGGTGCAGCTCGACGACCTGCTCCCAGGGCACCCGCGCCAGCCAGGCCTCGAGCTCGACCCCCGCGTTGAGGCAGTTGGCGTAGGCGTTGTGGAGGTCGAGCACCAGGCCGCACTGGCCCAGCTCGCAGACCCGCGCCAGGAAGTCCGGCTCGAGCAGCGGGTCGCCGAGCTGAACGAGGAGCGCGCTGTTCTCGAAGGCGACCGCGGGGACCACGTCCCGCAGGCAGCGCAGGCGCGCGGCGACGACCTGCGCGCTGGCCTCGCTCCAGGGGAGGGGCAGGGGGAGCGCCGACTCCCGCCCGCCCTCGGCGCAGAAGCCGAGGTGGTCGCTGTAGTGGAGGAAGTCGAACTCGGCCTGGTCGCGCTCGATCCGCGCCAGGGCGGCGCCGAGGCGCTCGGGGTCGTCGCTCGAGCCGAGCGAGAGGAAGAGGCCGTGGGCCACGACCGGCTTGCCCGAGCGCCGCACGAGGTCCGCCAGGAGCGCCCGGGTGGGCGCGGGCTCCGCCTCGCCCTGCCAGTGCATCTCGGGGCTCAGCTCGTAGAAGTCGGCCAGCTCCTCGATCGCCCGCCCCAGCAGCTCGATCGTCTCCGCCTCGGGGTGGAGCGCGAGGCCGACGCCGAGGAAGCGCGAGCTCACGTCCCCAGCTCCCTGCGCAGCCGCGCCGCCAGCGCGCGCAGGCGCTCGAGGTCCCTGCCCCGGAGCTCCCCCTCGGCGATCGGCAGGAGCAGCTCGGCGTAGCGCAGCTGGACCTGCGCCTCCTCCCGCCGCCCGCGGGCCAGGAGCGTCGCGCAAAGGTGCAAGCGCTGCGTCGAGGCGGTCGGCGGGGCCAGCTCGAGGGACTCCCGCAGCTGCTCCTCGGCCTCCGCGTAGCGCTCGAGGTGGTGCAGCGCCCAGCCCAGGGTGTCGAGGGACTCTGCGTTCCGCTGGTGGCTGGCCGCCAGGTTGGCGTGCTCGAGCGCCTCCTCGGCGCGCCCGAGCTCGACGAGCAGGAAGGCCAGGTTGTTGTGCAGGGCCCAGTCTTCGGGAGCGCGCGCGAGGAGCGCCTCGTAGAGGGAGCAGGCTCGCGCGGCGTCGCCGTCCGAGGCCTCGAGGACGGCGTGGTTGCGCTGGAGCGTGGGGTGGTCGGAGGTCGAGCTCCGCACGAGCTCGAGCGCCCGCTGCGGGTCGCTCTGGCAGAGGGCGCCCACGTATTCGCCCAGGACGCGCGAGACTCCGGGGGCGTGCTCGTAGGCGATCCTGCGCGCGCGCAGGGTCGCCTCCAGGTCGCGGCGCCTGGCGAGGACCGGGCTGAGGTAAGGGATCAAGCGCAGGTCGGGGGGCCGCGCGTCGAAGGCTGCCAGCGCGCCCTTGAAGTCGTGCGGGGCCTTGGCCTTCGAGGCGAGGAACTCGAGCAAGAAGCGCGCGTCGGCCGGGCGGAGCGGCTCGTCCCCGCTCAGGGGCTGGGTCGCGTGCAGCGCGGCCGCGATCTCGCCCGCGTGGGCGAGGAGCCGCGGCTTGCCGAGCAGGATCCGCACGACCTCGGCGGCGTAGGTCTGCTGGCCGAGGGCCTCCCAGTCCGCGTAGGCCGCCCCGAGCGCGGCGCGCGCGGCGCCGAGCTGGGCGGCGACCAGCGAGAGCCCCGCGCGGCAGGCCGCCCCCGCGTCGAGGTCTTCCCGACCCAGCGCGAGCAGCTCCTTGGCCCGCTCGAGCTCGCCGAGCCGCAGCGCGTGGGTCCCCGCCATGGCGCCAGCCGCCGGCTCGAGCTCGGCGGCCTTGGCCAGCGGCTCGAGGGCGCGGCGCGCCTCTCCGCGGGCGTTGACGATGTGCGCCAGCAACACGTAGGCGCTGGGCCGAGCGCGTCCAGGCAGGGCGAGCGCCAGGCGAGCGATCAGCTCCTCGGCCCCGCGCAGCCAAGCCGGGTCGAGGGGGCCGGGGAGGTCGAACTGCTGGCTCAACCGGACCAGGGTGGCGAGGGCGGGCTCCTGCTCGGGCCCGCTGAGGGGGAGCAGCTCGGCGAGCAGCTCCGCCGCGCGGCCGGGCTCGCGGTCGAGGGCCAGCGCGCAGACCAGGCGCAGCCGGTGGGCGCGATTGGCAGGCGCCGCCGCGAGCAGGCCCTCGGCGGCGGGTCGAGCCAGGTCGTAGCGCCCCAGCTTCATGAGCAACCCATAGCGCACCTCCAGGGCTGGAGCGCTCGTCGCGTCCAGCGCCAGGGCGCGCTCGAGCGCGGCCAGCGCGTCCGGGAGCCGCTCCCGCTCGAGCTCGGCCCGCGCCAGGAGCTCCCAGGCGCGCAGGCTGCGCGGGTCCTGGCGCACGACCCGGCGCAGGCTCTGCGCGACCTCACCCCACGAGCGCTGCTCGCTCAGCAGCTCGCCCTCGAGCAGGCGCGCGGGCAGGTAGTCGGGGTCCAGGCCGAGGGCCTGGCGCGCCAGCCCGCGGGCACGATCGCCGCGCCCCTCGGCGAGGGCCACCCGCGCCGCGAGGGTCAGCCCGCGCGGACTCGGGACGCCCGTCAAGATCCGCTCCAGCTCGGCGCGCGCGCGCTCCAGCTCCCCTTGGCCCAGCAGGCCCTCGACCTCGTCCAGGGTCAGCTCGCGCGGAGTCCGCGCGCCCGCGGCGCTCGAGGCGCTGGGCGTCGGGGTCGCCGCGAGGTCCGGCTCGCCCGCGCTCAGCGCGAGCGCCGCGAC
>MDTG01317919.1_pt1 | contig 23327 bp, 8 predicted proteins | sample 811421 | NCBI WGS metagenome assembly MDTG01 (sample SAMN05326645, study PRJNA326480) | marine metagenome | isolation source: seawater | place: Pacific Ocean: South East | collected 2011
ATGATATTATTGCTGATGAATTTGCATCTATACCTAGAGAAATATTTGAAAATGTTGTAGCTGGTTTTGCAGCAGTAAGTTCTGATCCAGTAGCAAACGTAAAAAGAGTAGCAGCAGAAAAGAAAGCAAAAGAATTAGGGCTGACACTAGAGGAAGAACAGAAAGAACAAAGTAAAGACAATCAAATTGTTTTATCAGGAACTGCTTATTATGATTTTAATCATTTCGCCACTTATTGGAAAAAGTGGAAGTCTATTATAAAAAGTCGTGGAGAACTATCTAAATTAAAAGAAATTTTTGGAGAAGAACCTCCAGAAGATTTTGATTGGACGCAATACTCTATTATACGTATGCCCTACGAATTGTTGCCTAAAGGATTTATGGATTCTGATCAAGTCGCTAGATCTAAAGCTACTGTTCATACTGGTATATATCAGATGGAGTACGGCGCTTGTTTTACAACAGACTCTCAAGGTTTCTTTAAACGTTCTTTGATAGAATCATGTGTCGTCAATGACAAGGAAACGATTAAAGACAGGCAAGGTAATGATATAATATTTCAAGCTCAACTAAAAGGTCAAAAAGATAAAAAATATATATTTGGTGTTGACCCTGCATCAGAAGTAGATAATTTTAGTATTGTAGTATTGGAAGTAAATTCTGATCATAGAAACATAGTACATTGCTGGACTACCACAAGAACAGAACACAAAGAAAAAGTTAAAAAAGGCTATGCTAATGAAACAGATTTTTATTCATACTGTGCTAGGAAAATTAGAGATTTAATGAAGTTGTTTCCATGTATACATATAGCCTTAGACGCACAAGGTGGCGGTGTAGCGGTAATGGAAGCGTTACACGATAAAGATAAGGTCCAAGAAGGTGAACACCTTATATGGCCCACTATAGACGATGACAAAGAAAAAGATACTGACGGAGAACGCGGATTACACATATTGGAAATGTGTCAATTTGCTAAGTATGATTGGTTAGCAGAATCTAATCACGGAATGAGAAAAGACTTTGAAGATAAAGTATTATTATTTCCATTCTTCGATCCCGTTAGTATAGCAATATCTGAACACGAAGATAACATGAAAAATAGAATATATGACACTTTAGAGGAATGTGTTACAGACATTGAAGAATTAAAAAATGAACTTTCCATGATACAAATTACTCAAACCGCTAGTGGTAGAGATAGATGGGACACTCCAGAAGTTGTCATAGGAACTGGACGTAAAAAGAAACTACGTAAAGATAGATATTCAGCTTTATTAATGGCTAATATGGCAGCAAGAACTTTGGACAGAATGCCAACAGTGGCGCAGCCCTCATTCTATGGAGGATTCGCTACAGGCGGTCATTCTAGCAAAAAAGATGAAAAGATGTATACGGCTCCGGCTTGGTTTGAAGATGGCATGAAAAACGTGTATTAATTAGTATAATCCAATTACAATCCAATTGAGGTAAACAATGAGCGACGACATGATTACTTGGTCAGACGACGACTCTCAAAGTAAAGCAGACGCTATGTCTAAAATGTCAGACAGCGTAGATGCTTACACTGGGTTAGGTAAAAGTCAGGGAAGTACATATAGGCATTTTATAGACATCGAGCCAAACCGCTCAGTAAGACCCGGATTCAACTCTAGTGATTACTACGCTTTTCGACCCGGAGAAGCTGTACCAAATCAACAGCGTAGGATTATCAAGATGTGCATGGACGCATATGACAAAGTTGGAATTATTCGTAATATTATTGACTTGATGGGAGATTTTGGCAGTCAAGGTATTAACATCGTACACCGCGATAAGAGCGTTGAAAAATTCTATCAACAATGGTTTAGAAATGTAAACGGTAAGGAAAGGTCTGAAAGATTTCTCAATAATCTGTATAAAGCTGGAAATGTTATTATTTACCGTAGCTACGCTAAGGTCACTCCTCAACTTAATAACTATATGAAAGCTTTGTCTTCAGATATTAAAGTAGAAGTCCCTAATTTAACTAAGAACGAAATACCGTGGCGTTACAATTTCTTTAACCCCTTGACTGTCAAAAATCACGACGGTAACTTATCTTTATTTATGGGTTATAAGAATCATTCTATTACTACTAATTCTTTTTTCGACAAGTTCAAGGCTGGAGACATTCCAAATCACGTTCTTGAAACTTTGCCACCAAATGTAAAACAAAGTCTTATACGTGGAGAAAAAGAAATACCTTTAGATCCAGAACGTTTAAGCATGTTCTACTACAAGAAAGATGATTGGCGACAGTGGGCAAATCCAATGATTTATGCTATTTTAGACGACATCATTATGTTAGAAAAAATGAGGCTAGCTGATTTGTCTGCATTGGATGGAGCTATTTCTAATATTAGACTTTGGACCTTGGGTAGCTTAGATCATAAGATTTTACCTAATAAAGCTGCTATCAATAAATTGCGCGATATCTTATCTAGTAACGTTGGTGGCGGTACTATGGAGCTAGTCTGGGGTCCAGAGCTTTCTTTCCGAGAGGCTAGCACTGATGTTCATAAGTTCTTAGGTTCAGAAAAATACACCTCTGTACTTAACAGTATATATGCTGGCTTAGGAGTACCTCCAACTCTTACTGGCATGGCTGGAAACGGCGGTGGATTTACCAACAACTTTATATCATTAAAAACATTGGTAGAAAGATTACAGTATGGTCGGGATCGACTAACTAAGTTTTGGGAAAAAGAATTAGAAATTGTTCGCAAAGCTATGGGTTTTAGATACAAGGCTCACATTCAGTTTGATCAAATGACTTTATCTGATGAAGCTTCTGAGAAGAATCTTCTTATACAGCTTGCTGATAGAGATATTATCAGTCATGAAACTCTTCTTGAGAGATTCAAAGAAATACCTCAAATTGAAAACATTAGGATTAAACGGGAATTAAACAAAAGAGATTCTGCTGGACCAGACAAAGCTGGACCTTTCCATAATGCGAATCACAAACAAGAAATGGAAAAAATAGATAAACAGGGTAAGATCAATAAACAAAACAATCAACAGAAAAAAACGCCAAAAGAAAATGGCAGACCTTTATTTCAACAAGATGAAAACACAAGAAAAAAGAGAGTTGAAAAACCAAGGTCTAAGCCTTCAGTCGCAGAAGCTTTTGTGTACGCAGAAGAATCTTGGGCTAAGGTTTCAGAAGTTATTACCAAGGCTTTTCTTGATATTAACAATAAAAAGAATATGAGACAATTAACTAAATCTCAGTTCGCTGATTTAGAAAAATTAAAGTTAGATATATTTACTAATTTTGATATTGGTGATGACGTATCTGACGACAGTATCTATAAGTCCTTAAAAAGTAATGTTAAAACACCCAAAGTTTTTTCAGAAGACCTTGAAGCTAAAAATATTAACATTGAGAATATGAATATAGATACTTACAGAAAATACATAATCGGTTCATATATTGACCATAAAATGCACAATTAATGAGAATTTTGTTATTTTGTGTATAATGTTGATGAGGAGCAATAATGAAAATATATCCACAAGAAATATCTGATGGCGTAGCCAATCTTGTACAATCTAGTGCAAGTGTGGCCTATTGTGCGCCTGCTATATTATGCTCTGATGGGGATGCGGAAACAATTGCTTTTGCTGAAAAAGTTAAAGCGGAAAGTGCCAATCCAAAACAACTTGATTTGTACTATATCAAGTCAATTCTTGTTTCTACTGGTTGGAATAAAAACGACGATGTGTTTACTCCAGAAGCTACATTCGCAGCTAGAAATACGCCAGAAGATAAACAATTTAATTTTATGCACAATGAAAATGACATTATAGGTCATATTACTGGAAGCTATGTAATAGACAAAGATGGAAACAAGGTAGAAGCTGAAGAAGCTCCCACAGATTTTGATATTGTCTCAGAAGCCGTTCTTTACAATAGCTGGACAGATCCAGAAAATAGAGAAAGAATGCAACAAATTATTGCTGAGATAGAAGAAGGCAAATGGTTTGTTTCTATGGAATGCTTGTTTGCTGGTTTTAACTATGCTCTTACAGATGAGCTTGGCAAAGCTAGCATTCTGCAAAGAAATGAAGGTTCCGCATTTTTAACAAAACATTTAAGAGCGTATGGCGGTAGCGGTGAGTATGAAGGAAAAAAGATTGGTCGCTCTTTACAAAACATTTCTTTTTCAGGAAAAGGTTTGGTCTCCAAACCTGCCAATCCCAGAAGTGTAATCTTGGATGCTAGCAGAGCTAGTTCAAATAGTGTTAACGAAGATTTATTAACTTTAGGAGGCTCAGATATGAGTGATACTAATGTGTTAGAAAAGCAGCTTGCTGAAGTTCGTAGTGAGCTAGCATCTGCCAAAGAAGAGTGCGTTACTCTTCAAGCTTCTCTCGACGAAGCAACTTCAAAAGAACATACCGAAGCGGTTGCAAAGCTTGAAAGTGACATTGTTGCACAAGCTGAAGCAATTAAGACTCTTGAAGAGTCTGTCACGGCTAAGGATGCTGCAATTACTGAACTTCAAGAAAGTCTTGAAGCTAAGAATAACGAGTTCATCGAAAAGATGAAAGAAATGAAGAAAATGAAGGACGAGAAGAAAGCAGAATCTCGTAAGGCTTCGCTTATTGATCTTGGTCTAGAGTCTGATGAAGCTGACGAAGCAGTTGCTTCTTATGCAGATTTTGACGATGCAACTTTCGACGCTATCATCTCAGCAATGACGAAGATGGAAGACAATTTGCAGCGGAAGAAAGCAACCGTTAAAAAAGACGAAGAAAAAGAAGAAGCGTCCCCTACAAAGCCTAAAGCGTCCCCTACAAAGCCTAAAGCAGAAGAAGTAGAAGCTGAAGAAGCTGAAGCTGAAGTTACTGCTGAAGAGGCATTGGAAGATGTCGAAACTTCTGAAGCTACTCTCGTAGACGCTTCTGACGAAATAGATGAACTAGAGGCCACCAGAGCGAGTGTAGCTCAATGGCTTGAATCAAACGTACTCAGCAAATAATTTTAAAGGAGAAAATAATTATGGCTTTAAAATCAGATAGATACGAACTTCAAACTGATATCAGCTTTTTCTATAATGCTGGCACAGCCACCCGTGGTTGCGTCGTCGTTCATGATACAGCTGGTTCAGGTGCTGCAATGGATCAGGGTGTCAACCTTGTGAAGAAGCATACGGCTGGCATTCCAGTTGGTATCCTTCTCAATGATGTAGTTAATAAGGATCTTACTCGTACACATCTTAATCAGCACAAAGATGAAGTACAAAAGGGTGGCAAGGTAACTGTTCTTCGCAAGGGTTACGTTGTTACTAATGACATTAACGGTCAAGATCCTGTAGCTGGATCTGGAGCTTATGCAAGTACAGCTTCTGCTGGTGCGCTTGCTATGGCTGGAACTTATCAAGTTGGACGATGGTTGTCTTCTAAGGATGAAGATGGTTACGCCAAAGTCGAAGTCAACCTTCCCTGAACATAACATATTAAAGGAGAATTAAATATGCCTATTAATGAAAGACCTAGTGATGAATTCATTAGTCTCCTGAAGCAATCAGGGGATGGTGATGTAAACGTAGCACAAGCTGCACAGCGAGAATTCGCTAAAGCACTTGAGCTTCCACTTCGCAAGGGTGTGCTTGTCGGTAACATCCTTGGCGATATTTTTGAAACCATCAATGTAGAAGCTGGTTCAACAACCGAGTTTCCTCTTGATCTTATCAGCCCCGGACTTGAAGGTGAGCATGTAGCTTACACCAATCCCGGTCATGGTAGAATTCCAGAGCGATCCGTTGAAGGTGACTATGTAATGATTCCAACGTATAGCGTTGCATCTTCGGTTGATTACCTCCTCCGATATGCTCGTGAAGCTCGTTGGGACATTGTTGGTCGCGCCATGCAGGTCATGGAAGCTGGTTTCACCAAGAAGATGAATGACGATGGATGGCACACGATCCTTGCCGCTGGCGTTGACCGTAACATTCTCGTATTCGACGGTGACGCAACCGCAGGATTATTTAGCAAGAGACTTGTTTCTCTCATGCAAACTGTAATGAGAAGAAACTCTGGTGGTAACAGTGCTTCAACTGGTCGTGGTCGTCTTACTGACCTCTACGTTTCTCCAGAAGCTCTTGAGGATGTTCGCAATTGGGGTCTTGATCAGGTTGACGAGGTAACTCGTCGTGAGATTTATACCGCTCCAGAAGGTGGCGCTCCCATCACACGGATCTTTGGTGTCAATCTTCATGATCTTGACGAGCTTGGTGAGGGTCAGGAATACCAGACTTTCTTCACAGGCGAACTTTCTGGCGCTGTTCAGACTAGTGACCTTGAGCTAGTTGTTGGTCTTGATCAGTCTGCTAGCGATAGCTTCGTAATGCCCGTTAAAGAGCAGTTGCAGGTCTTTGAAGATCCTACTCTTCATCGTCAGCAACGAGCTGGATATTACGGCTTTGCAGAGCTTGGCTTTGGCGTATTAGATAATCGTAGAGTAATCCTTGGATCATTCTAATTTGTCTAAATAAGACGTAACGAAAAGCCGCCCTCATTTGCTTGGGGGTGGCTTTTTTCGTGTATATAACAGTAGAATCACCCCGTAGGACTCTATACAGGAGAAGATTATGGCTGCTTTATCTGATTATCTCGAATCAGGCATTTTGAAACATTTATTTTTTGGAGAAACGTTTACAAGTCCTTCAAACATTTCAATTGGACTTACAAGTACTGTACCCACAGATTTAGACAGTGGCGAAACAATTCAAGAACTTCCTTCTGGAGATTTCAAGGGCGCTTCTTTTGTTGATACTGGATACAGAAGAATAAATCTTGGCAATAGTACCGATGGAAATGGCGTATGGAACCAAGTTGGCGTTGACACAACAACTGCATTTCAAGTTAATTCTGTTGAGTCTGGGGTTGGACTATTTCCTAATAGTGGATATTTTTACCCATTGTATTTAGATCCCAATAAAGCAGTAAGTGAATCAACCGCCGGAACTCCAGCTGCAACTATTTTCACATTTTCAGAAACTCATCCAGACGTAACTTTTTATGGTCCAAACGGACTTGTTGTTTCTGGAGATTACAGCTCTACAGATCCGGGTTATATTGAATATGACGGGAACGGTTTTATAAAAAATAAAAATCAATTAGCGTTTCCCACAGCTAATACGCACTGGGGTTTTATTTCAGGAATTGTTATTACAGATAGTCAGTTTGTTGGCTCTGGAAATGTACTAATGTACTCAGAGCTGCAAAATCCTAGAAATATCTTTACAGGAGACAGTATTAAATTTGATACAAATTCTTTAGAAATCAGCTTAAAATAACCTGAGAGAACAACGCAATGACTATCGTTTCTAAAAACCAGTTGGTTAATAGTATAAATGCCGATATCAACAATAATTCTAATCAAGAAATTTCTCCAGAAGATATTCGTCATAATCTAATAGATCTAATTGACTCTGTTAATAACTTGTTAGATAACACGCAAAACATTACTATTGCAAAACTAACTTCTTCAAATTTTTATACGCCCTCCAATAGAAGTACTATAGTTGGCGAAGAAGCAATAAGCAAGCTAAATTTAGATAGCTATGTTTCTAATGATAATACGGCTGTTGGATATGCTTCTCTTAAAAATAATTATCAAGGCAGTGGCAATACTTCTGTAGGAACTTTTTCTCTTAGTTGCAATATATTTGGTGACAATAATTCTGCATTTGGTGTGAACGCCCTGAGTGCAAATACCAACGGCTTCGCAAATGTTGGTGTTGGTAATTACGCTTTAACAAGAAACAAGACAGGTGATTTTAATATAGCGATTGGTCATGGCGCTGGCTATTATTCAAAAGATGAAAATTATAAATTATTTATTGCCAATCATCCAGCCAATGAAGAATATGTTTGCGAGAATCCTCTTGGGTCTGGTTTAACTCCTTTAATATATGGCAATCTTTTAAATGAAGATCTTGTGCTTGGAGTTGGAACTAGAACTTTATATAATCATTCTATTGGTGTTATTCAGTCTAGCGGTTCTATTTCTCCAACCGTAGGCAATACTTTTGACGTTGGACATAAAGATTATAAATGGAAAAATGTACATACTCAAAGTATTATTCTGGCTAGTGGAGCTGTTATAACCAATCATACATCTGACGATATTATTAGTGTGTCTGGAAATATTTCTCCTTTTGACAATAAAAAGTTTCATCTAGGTTCTTCTAGCGCATATTTTGCCAGTGGTTATATTAGCCATTTATTTACCGATGTTACTAACACAATATCAGACAATCATTACGAAGGTAAAGTTTTATACATAGCTTCTAGTGGAGATCCACCAGAGGCTTATTTGACACCAGAACAACTTTCAGGCGGTGGTATAGTTATTCGTGGTAGCGGCGAAGGCACTGATCAAAGTGTTGATTATGCATTTTTGTTTAGGCCCAGCGGTGAATCTTCAGTTCCTTTTCATTCCTTTGAAGATTATAATCAACTTTCTAGATCTTTCTGGGAAAGCAATATTAGTTTACATATGTCTTCTGGTAGTCATGTTCACACACCAAGACTTTTAAATAGTGGTGAGCTTGACCTTTTAGTGTATTCTTCTGGTCAGCCAGAGTTTGGAATGTATTTAAATAGTGGAGCCTTATATGTTACGTCTGATAGCGGTGGAGTATTTGGAATAAATCCGGGTTCCAGTAGCGGCTTGTTAGCTGGAATGGGCAGTGTTAATATGCTGTCACCTTCTGGAGTAGATGATAATTATTTTGTAACTGTAGGCTCATTAGAAAGTGGAGTTACTGTTGGTCAAAGATTTATAACTGGAGCTAAACAAAGAGAAAAAGATGATGACAATCTTGATAAGTTAAGTGGATTTACACATAAATATATAGACGCTTCTAACACTATATACTCTGGCCCTAAACTTGATAGATTCGTAATTTCTTCTCATGACAATTCTTCCTATGGTGTTAATAATTTAATACTCATGAAGAATCATAGTAATGGTGGAATTTTAGGAGTAAATAATTTCAGCGAAGGTGGTGACGCTGTAATACCACAGACATCTTTTAATGTTAGAACAAACCACGACGCTACTGCTAGAATTACCGCTGAAAATGCTGGTCAAGTATCTTCAGCTCTACAGTTATTAACAAACCTTAACTGCTTGTCTAGTGGTTTTGAGATCAAATACAACGGTGGAGCTAGTGGTGTTGCAGAGTTTAACATGTATGATGCTTCTGGTCTTGTAAACGCTACAAAGATTACTAAAGATGGTCATTTTGGAATATTATCTAGCGGCTCTCTTGATCGCCATTTAACTATAGGCGATGACGGTTCTCCCAACGCAGTAATAGCCGTACATGTTGTAAGTGGACTGCACCCAACTTTTAGTACAATATCAACTCATGGTCAGATATATTGTAAAGAAATGCCTAGCGGAAGTCCTACAAATATTGGTCAGACTTTAAGAACATTTACATTGGATGATGCTGGTAATGAATTAAACATGACCAGAAACATGTTTCTTCATAGCGACGGCTTAGTTTATCAAGATAGCAATTTCAATACTTTTGCTGGCTTGTCATCTACTTTAGATAGACAACATTTAAATAGTGCTGTTCATAATGTAGGCTATGGTAATGGTGCTTTAGCATTAAATACTTCTGGCGACTATAACACCGCCCTTGGTTCTCTTGCCCTTAGCGGAGTAGTTGCAAGTAGTTACAATATTGGAATCGGCTATGCTACTGGAGCATCTTCTAGTGGTAACTATAATCTTTTAATAGGAAACTTACTAAACGCTGATGACGGTGAAAGTTATAAATTTAAACTTGGAGCTAATAGTAGCAATGTATTGATGAGTGGTTGTACTGGACCTTTAAATCAAGATAGAGTTTTATTCTTACCAAACGGAAAATTATCTGTACAAGAAGATAATAACAAATGCTTATATATATCTAATAACTTAATTAAAGTTATAAACCATAGCTCTGCAACTCAGTTGCCTACCGATTCTTTTAATTTAGAATTTGCTCATTCTGTTAGTGGGGCGAGATTGGTTGAATTTAATCATGCTGCACCTACTATGAGCGGATTCAAAGGATTTGGTGTTTCCAATCCAAACTATGCTGAACCTAGTATGGCTAGACCTTATGTTGGAGTTTCTGGCGATATTAAGCTATTGGGAGCAATCAGGTTTAGCAATGGTGATTCTTTAGACAGCACAGAAGACATTACTAATCTTTCTGAAAGTGGTGCTTTTGTTAGCGGCGTTGTATTTTCCACGCTGCCAAAATTCAGAGAAGGTTTTATGGTAGACAATGTTGGAACAGCTCCTTTGTTTACTAGTCCAACTAGTGGATTCATGACAGTGTACGATCAGGGTGGATCAACTTCAGAGGGGGTATTCATTACTAATAGAGATAAGTATTCTAGTCTCACGAGTGGTGATTATATAGTAGCAATTAATATTAACAATGAGTTTAGACCACTATGGATTAATAACGAAGACTTAGCTTGTAATACATGCTGTAAATAATAATATGGGGTTCATAGGATGTCAAGAGGAAGAAGAACCAGATGTGATAAGCCTAGCAGCCCATTCATAGATTATGTTCCAGAGGTAACAACTTCTACAACTACCTCTACTACTCAAACTCCATTTATCTTCATACCAGAAAGTGGAGTTGTCTGTCCAGTTTCTACAACTGTGATTGAACAAGAAGTTGAAGTTTTAAAATGTCTTTGCGGATCTATGTTTTTCCCAAAAGGTTCTGAAAGCTCTCTTATAGTCAATAGTACTCACACTCTTGACCTACAACACACTGAGGATGTACTAGTTGCTAGCGAGCAAGAATTTAATACTAAATCAAGTGTGTTAAGCAGTGGGAGCGATGTTTTTCTTAGCGCTCTTACTGTTAAATTTGCAGATAAGTATCTTACAGATAAAATTACTGTAGATAGTGCAATTAAAATTATAATTAAAACACAAGAAGGTAAAGTAGTAGCCACTAAATATATAAATGACTATACAGATAAAACAACCTTAGACAATGGTGTTATAGAGTTCTCTTCTAGTAATATACATAAAAAAGTTAAACTTAATAATAAGTTTTTAAGATTAGAAGTAAAAAGTATATGTGATCGAACTTCTACTCCCGCTTGTGATTTTCTTCCTACGGTTTTTTCCATTGAGCCTATCTGTGATAATATATGCGCTGAGACTGTAGAAGCTTATATGAGGTGTTTACCAGTTGGTAATACTTTTATACCATGCGAATTTTTAAACACAACAACTACAACTGCTACTCCCACAACGACTACGACAACCACAGAACCTCCTACTACTACAACGACAACAACCACAACAACTACAACAACCACCACAACAACTACAACAACCACCACGACTACTACTACAACGACAACCACCTCAACAACTCTGTGTCCAAACATTCAAAGCTCTGGACCGCCCGTTACTTTAAGGTTTGGAACATATACTATTCCCGATCAATTAGAAGTATTTGATGTGTGCGAAAGTCCCGAAGTGTCGCTTTTAGATACTGGAGAAATTAGCACTGGATCTCCATCTAACCCCGGAACTGGTTATCCTAGCGGCTACTACGAAGCAACAATTAACAAGTGTCCAGAGTGTCTTAAATTCTGTGTAATAGCTGATAATGCTGGTACTGCGTGGTGGATCGAAGTCTTGGATAGCGCTGGTTCTGGGGTAATAAGTTTAGCTGGTGGTCGCAATAGTACCGATGGAGTTTGTTACGGACAGACTTGTACTATACCTACAATGTCTCAGTCTCATACAGAAACATACGGAGCGTTTGGAGGAAATGCGGCTAGTTACAGTACTAGCCTAAGCTTGACTAATAGTGTTAACAGACCGTTTACTGGTTCAACGAGCGATACCCTCTTTACGTATAAGTCTTCTGCTCTTCAAAATGAGGTAGCAACTTTTGGTCCAACTTGCGTTTTAATGACAGAGGGTGTTGCTGATGACAATTACGACACTGATAAGTATGGATCAAGAAATAAAGGAGCATCAGTGTTTGTGATTTGCAGCGGTGGAAGATATTGGGACTTTTCATCTCATGTTGACTACAATGACTTTGATGTAATATACTCAGTTTTAGACGAAGACACTGGTAATTTTGATTCCACTACTGTCACTCATAATTATAGAAAATGGGATGTTTGTCAGGAATATGCTCCAGATATTGGATCAACTTATCCAACTTGCGTTGGAAAAACTGCGACGTTACATTACAGCACTCCAGACCCAGCCTTTCCCACGCCTAATAATTAGGATATAAAATGTTAGAAGTAGCAAAAATAAAAGTATCTAATAACTTGCAAGGCGTTTTTAATTTAACGCTAGAGGGGCAATATGCTTCTTACTTTGAAGTTCAAGGCACTACCTTAGTTATGACAAAGCCTATCGAAGATATTGGCACATACTCTGTCACAGTTGTGGTAGAAGACCCCTTGGATAGATTTGACACTTTAAGAGCAGACTATGTTTTCAATATAGGGTGTTGCCCCGCTTTTACTACAACTCCCGCTCCACCAGTATCCGCACCAACCGCGCCTGCACCTTTACCAGCTGAAGATGGTCCCGAGGATATTTCAACAGCTAGAGTACTTGGCATTATGGAAGGATTAGCAAATGTTCAAAGATGGGGAATGAGGGAGAATACGAATAACGAAGAAGATTACCGACAAAGTTCTAATTATAAACCTGTTGTTAGTAATATATGGTCTAATGTTAGAAATTATGATTCTATTTTTACATATCCAGACGGAACTACATTTATTCGTGACATAAATACTGGCAATAGTGATGTTAGCCCAGACGGGGTTACGCATAATATTGGTTCATCACTTTTTGCAAAAGACCTTGCTCGCAATGGTCAGATTGATGGGAACACAAGTAAAATGGACTATCCCGGTTTGTTTGACGGAATGCGTTTTGACATTTATGATCCATTTTTATATGTTGTTGATGAAGATGGGTTTAGCGGTCCTGAAGATCTAACCTCACTTCAAATTTACCGTTTTGAAATATCAGATTTTGTAAAAACAATTCTTTCCCCATCACATACAGGGCCGTTTGATGTAAATACAACGGGAAGGTCTCGATCAGAGTTATTTCAAAAAATGCTTAATCCGACCACTACAACTGATGTCAGCAGATTACGTTCGTATGATAAGTTAGCTATTAATAATTGGAGGTCGCCTGCAAACAGCCGTGGTTTAGACGGTTTACTTTCTAGAGTCTGCTACATTTCTGATAGTCTAGAAAAAAAACGTTGGAGAACCTTTGTATATGGACTGCCCGAAAGGTATCCTAGCCAAAAAAATTTCTATAACAGAAGGTTAGACGCAAATAGAATCGTTGAATATTATGGTAATCTATATGGGTTAGAATATCTTTATTTAGACAGTAAATATAGAGATGCGTACCTGTATTACAATGATACTCGTTCTGAAATTGAACGGTTTATGACAGGATTCAAGATAAATTACTATAGAGAAAAATTCCACATCGTCGCTGTTCTTTACGAAATACCTAAAGCTCTTTACGATAGAGAAAGAAAATCTCGAAGGTACAGTATTTTTCCACAGTTAGTTGTACATAAACAACAGTATAATGCATCTACAGGCACTACTAAAACAGTCAATCGTAATGCTAATTTTTCTGGTAGAGGAGTTTCTGCTCAGGTAACTAGACCTATAATTGATGATGTCAGAATTAGACATGCAGGTGGTGAGTTTAACGAGATTGTTTCTCCCGGCAATGTACCTCTAATTGCTTATTATAGAATAGACGATGCATTTGCTTTAGGTGAATTAAACTTTTTTCCCAACACCGTTGGTCCAGTTACAGATAGGCCGCAGGAAGAGCAGAATGTAGTTTTAGAGGCTCGATTATTTAATGGCGATTGGAATCAATCAATGAGAATGGATGGCAGTAATTTGCTTGATCGTCGCTTTGCTGAAAGTTTTGTTTATTCAGACTTATGTGGCGCTACGGGGTATAATAATGTAGATAGTGTAACAGCACCAACGCCTACCACCACCACTACTACTGAGCCTCCTGTAACGGAAGATCCAGAAGAAGAGGTCGAAGTATTTAAAATGGGAAGTCCTAATATAGAGAATTAAAAATGGCTTATAATTTTATAAACAAATATCCAGACATTGCGGACGTTGATTTAACATTGTCCCACCAATTGGTGGAGCAAATTTTCCGTTTGCACAGTACTCAATTTGAGGGGTCTCGCGCTGTTATTGTAGACGATGAAGTAGAATTTGAAATGGTTAATACCATACCAGATTCTTTAAGAGAAATAAGTAATAGTAGGATATTGATTAGATATGTTTGGACTCCAGACGAAACCACTTCTGAAACGTTTACATATGATTTAGCAGAAGTAGAATTGCCACCTATTGTGCCACATTCTTTTTCCTCATTTGCTATGAATCCAGAAAATGAATACAAATTTAGCACCCCTTTGGTTGCGACAGCCGTAGATGGATCTAGTCAATATTTAAGACATGGTTATGGATATTACAGATTTGAATTTGCTTTTCTTGGTGGCGATAGTGTTGGTCCTTCTAGCCCATCTCGTGGTGAGTTAAGTGATTACATCAGTACGGATTTCTTTAAATTACAAGAAGGTTTTCAGAAAAGTAATTTTCAACCTGAACAAACGGAATATCCCTATCCAACTACGACCACAACAACCGTATCGCCTCTAGTATCTTATCCCGCTCCTATAATTCTAAACGTAGGAACTTTTGAATTTATTCAATTTGATACTCTATATTCAAAACTACAGGATGGTACAGAAGTTTATAAAGGTGCAGATATAATAAAAGGAAAATCTGAGTCTGGAATAGTAAGTACTTATTATTATGATAATGATATAAAGTCTGAGAAAGTAGTAGGAATTTTAACACCTCAAGAAAATGAATGCGATTTTTTAAGAAATCCTACTTCAGATGATAACTCTGTATATCTTAGATCAACTCAAGATTTTATCTCTACTGAATTTTATCTACACGCAAAGATACCTAATTTTTCACAAATCTTAAGCAGGATAAAAGAACAAAGTGTTTCAAACGCAAAAATTTTCGTAGACCTTGAAGCAAAAACAGATGATGATCCTACGTTTAAAAGAATAGATACTTATACAATCGAAATAAGTAATGTTATTAATGTTGAAGAAAAAACTTTTACACTTAGACTAGACCATATTGTTAGTCATGAAAGGTTAATTTTTAGTGAAGTTTCTTTTAGATTACTATTACGAGATGAAGAAAATATACTAGTAGATTCATTTCATTCTTCTGAATTTTCTTCTAATAAGCTATGCAATGCAGGTTTCTTTGGAGAAGTTACTACAACGACAACAACTTCTACGACAACTACGACAACTACTACAGCAGCACCAGTTCCTATTGATAGCCTTACATATTCACAAGCTGGTGGCTTAAACCCCTATTTGCCAATTGGTTTTGAGCCTAACGTTGGTAAATTTGGATTTGCTGTTTCTATTAATAGTCTGGGCAATGTTGTAGCAGTTTCCAATCCTTATCATAACGGACCTGTTCAAGACGATCAAAAATATGGATCAGTTTACACTTATATGTGGAATGGAACAGATTGGTATCCCTTTGGTGAATTTTTAGGAAATCAAAGCTCATCTTTTGGTAAATCTATTACTTTAAGTGCTGACGGATTATTATTAGCTATTAGTGAAACAAATTATGTGCATATACATAAATACGACTTAATCAATGACGTTTGGAATATTTTTCAGTCAATAGAAGTTGAAGAAGAAATTGTCAATAAGATTGTGGATGTTTTACATGTTGAATTTGATGTAGTCGAAGGCAGCACACTAGCAGTCTCTTACTCAGTTTTAGACACTTCTACCAGCGCAAAAGCTGTTTCTAAATTTTCTATATACAAAAGTCAAGGTGGAGAGTATAGTAAAGTAATAGATAATTTTATAGACGAGTTGTCTACTTCTATTTCTGATATGAACAATATATTTGTTTCTAGCAATTCCATCAATCAAATTGATACCAATCTACAAAATAATTTTAGACAGTTAGGTAATACATTTAACTTTAAAGCCTACGATACAGCATCAGATACTGATGGCAATATAGTTGCATTTCTTCTACCACAAAATCAAAGTGTTGGCGGCTGGCCCTTGCCACAGGGTGGACGGTTAGTAATTAAAGTTTTTAAAAGAATAAATGTTAAATACGAACAGCTGGGTTCTGATATCTTTGTAGAAAATTCTGATAATTATTTAAGAAATAATCCTAACCTTGACTTTGTAGGAGAAGACCAAAAGATACAATCTAATGATTTAATTAAGATTAGTGCTAATGGCAAATTTATAATTGTTAAAACACTACACTTATATGATTCGTCACAGGCTGGAAATTTTGGATCAGTAAGCGTATACGAATACGACCAAGGAATAAGAGATTGGGTAGCATCAAAAGATGCAATAAGGTTAAACGATTCTGAAGATTATACGGGGTTAAATTTTGGTCAAAGTTTTGACATGTCTAGTAATTCGGATGTTATCATTGTTGGTAGTAATAACATAGTTGACGGACAACAAGGTATTTCTAGGGTTTACAAGAAGGATGGATTTACAATACCTACACTATTAAATGTTCCGGGCATTTATCCTAGATATTTTCCCACCACAACTACAACTACTACACCAAGGCCAACCACCACCACTACTACCACTACTACTACAACAACTACTACAACTACGACTCTAGCGCCTGCTATTTTAGCTAAACGCTTACCATTGTTTTATGGTCATATGAGAGATGCTTATAGTCGTTCAGGATCACCTTCATCTTTTCAAAGACTTGGTGATTATTATACGAATCCACCAGCATTTCCATCTTATTTTCACGAATCTAAAGCAATAGCTTACAATGTCAATGAAAGATTTTATCAAGAGTCTGTTGAGTATATTTCTTTTGATGGTATTGACTATCTTTATGGCAGCAGCAAACCGGATTCTTCAACTGGCTATATTACTGGTTATACATATGATTTTTATGGAATAGGAACTGAAGGGGAACAAATAGGATTTGCTTATCCTGAAGCTAACAATCTTGTGCATTCCCGATCTATTGAGGGAAGAAGTTCTCGACAATCTACTAGACACAGCTACTCTGATGTTGGTCTTGGCACGAACAGTAGCCACGTAGTTATGTATTTTAACGGCTATGGAGTACGTGTTAGTTTTGATCCAAACTCGATTGGAGTTTTTGTTAGTATACTGAAAGTACCAGAAGGTAAAATAATGGATGGTTTCTGGATTTTCAATGTTACGTCTACAGAAGCTCAAAGAAATGCACTTAGAAATACAGTACCAGAAGGATTTCCTACGCAGGCTACAACAACGACTACAAGTACAACTACAACAACTACTACCACTACGACGCTTGCTCCAGAACTCTACAACGCAACTAATGGCATTGAACCCTTTGATCGTTTTAGGGCAGACAGTTTAATAACACGAGATTATAGAGGTATTAATCGTACTACAAGAGAATCAAGCATTATTGACACTGACGGTAACGGTAGACATTATGAATTTGATAATATAGCAATAAGTAATAATGGTGAGTATATAGCTTTTACACATGGTCATGATAATCAGGGTAGATTTGAATATTCACAAAGCTCTTTCACTACAAACGTTTCGGTGTTAAAGAGAGGTAAATATTTTAACTTTGACACAAAGACTTATGAAAGTATCCCAAGAGATAATAATGGCAACCTTATACCTAAGACATCTGAACTTCAATATGGATATTATCAAGATATTGTTTTGGAGGGCGCTGACAAAGATTTTCCAAATTTGCAAATCGCAAACGCTCATCCTATAACTTTACCTGCTTATGAGCATGTAAGACTTACTTTTAATGATAATAATAATGGTGCTAGGCTATATTCATTGAGTCAAGATAATGTTGTGCGTCTTGCTGATGGCTCTCAATTTTTTGTACCCCTTTTCAAAAACAGGGGACAACGTGGAGAAAATCAAGCCCACGTTTTCCAAAGGAATGGATTTTTACAATTAACTGATCACTATCAAGGTGGTAGTAATGGAAAATCTATACTTGTTCGTGATGGACTCGCGCCAATCGACGAGTCTTCAAGTAATACAGAACCAAACGATTTGTTAAAACTGCATGTGTTTGACGCAGTACATGCTGGCGATAGATATTCTGTTTATGGTCGGTATAGCAACCTCTTCCCAGTTTATAGTCCACAACACCCTTTATATCGTTTGGCTGCTGATAAACCAAGTGTTAATGGACATGATCACGGGTACATTCCTTACCTACCTTCAACGTCAGTTTATCCTCCCGCTTTTGGTCTTACCCATCGTAGGTACTTGGGAGAAGTTTCTGCAATAAGTGGTAATGGAAAAGTTATTGCTATATCTATTGATAATTACAAAAATTTTACAGAAACTTATACTGAATCTGATATTCGAGGAAAAACAGTACACATATACGAGTGGGGAATAGACGCACGAAAACCCAATGCTAATCCTGAAACTGGCAGGGATACAGGAACTACCATTCCTCAACCACGATGGTTACTAATAACCTATCAGCTGCAACTTACACATCCAGATATGGATAGTGGTGAAATTTCGCCTTACCTTGATGAAGCGTTCACTATCTCTAGGCCGTATACAGTTCGTGTGATTGCATCAAAACTTAGCCATGACGGCAAGAGACTAGTTATCGCCTATTCAGCCACTACAGAAGTTGACGGAGAAGAGAGGACAGCACAGACTATTAAGGTGTATGATCGTGTTGTAACTTACGCAGACCCTTCATCAGTTCCAAATTTTGACAACTATAAAAGTAGAGAAGATGTTGCTGATGATGAAGTTCCAATTGATATGTTCGCTTCAGCATTTAACGTACATTACATTCAGAATGTAAGCGCACCGTTTGGACTAGGTAATGGCTTAGATATTAGAGGTAAAGGAAATATAATTGATGTAGAAATAAGTAAAGATGGTAGTGTAATAGCCATGTGTTTTGGTGCTAATTCTGAATCTTTCAGCGTGACAGACAAAGGAAGTGTTAGAGTTATAAAATTAGCAGAAACATATTCTCTACCTACTGTATTGCCAACTAGCTCTAGTGCAGAAGAATCAAGTGCCATACGATCCCTTCCAAGGCAAAATAAATGGGTAACAGTATTTGAGCAATTTGGAGTAAATATATTTCCTCGTCTTCGTAATCAATCTGGGGATCTTATATATGATGGAGCTGAAGAACTGTTTGGAATGTCTATAGCTATGACTGAAAATGGGTCTTTGCTAGCAGTAGGCGCTAGCGCTGTACTTCATCCGAAAATTTTCCCTACAAACAACACCGTAGTCCGTGTACCAAATGAGCTTTTTGTTTATGATTTATCATCACTTACTAATACAGCTCCACCAACTTTAGAACCAGAAGAAACTCAACCTGACGCTACAACAACAACAACAACAACTACGACCACAACTACAACCACAACTACAACTACAACCACTCCAGTTCCATTAGTAGGAAATAATCCCAAGTGTCTTCCAACTGTATCTTATTGGAGTACGGGATATTTTAATGCGCAACCGGCAGAAGATTTGAATACTCCGGGCCATATTGGAAATCAGTTTAATCATCAAAAGAAAATATTTGGAATTGCAGATGGCGCTTTAGTATCTAGAACAGTAAATACTGGTAGGGGGGTGAACTATAAGGAAGATTTATTTTATGCAGAATCTCATGGCATTCAAGCTCATGATAGAATAATTCCCGGTTATGATTTTTATGTCTATCCAAATAATGCGTACATTATTAAGACTAGTTCTAGATTAACTAATTATTATTTTAAAGATAATCCATTTATTCATATTACAGCTTCGACAATAGAGGAATATGAATTTCCCGAAGCTGGAATGCAAAAGTATTTTTCTGGGAAGATTACTATTTTATTGCGTGAGGGTTATGATGCTTGGGAGGGTGAAAGCTTTTTAATATTATCAACTAGACGAGTAAATTATGTTGACGCAAAAGATATTGCACTTTTAGGTGTTGAAGGGGCAAATGCCCGAGGCTTCAGTTGTGCTGCTCTTAACCAAAAGAACGAAGTTTGTTTAGATTATGATATTGACGTTGGCATTGAAACTGTTAACGGTGAACGTTACTATACTTTTAATGGGCTTTCTAGCGTAAATCATAAATTTAAATTAAGAAATGGTGTCTATCGTTTTAGAAATGTCTCGCGCTCGCATCCAATTGCTTTCTATCCAATGGCTGAGGATTCGCCACTAATGCAAGCGCAAGATGGTGCTTTTATTATATCTGCTTTTTCTGGATTTGAATATGATTTGGAGGATTCCCGACACCAAGAGATACATGTTAAACAAAACCTTATAGGTTTTGACGCAGCTTATGGAGCAACGGTTGGACAGTCTGAAATAGTATTAACTGTTACAGATGACTTTGGAACAGCTAGCTATGAATGTTACCATCACGGTTTTATGGGTGGCGGTGCTAATTTAGTTTATGATAGTTCTTGTCCAGTATTTGTTCCACAAGCAGAGCCTACGCTTCCACCCGTGACAACAACCACTACTACTACTACGCTAAGTCCTATTATTTATCAACAAGACCCTGTATTTAATGATCCAGAATTGCCACGAGGTTATGACAACTGGGACGATTACTTTAGAGATCAACTAACGACAACGACTACTACCACAGAAGAACCAGCAGTTGTTCCCGTAACTCCCGTGGTTACAACAACTCCCGTGGTTACAACTACGCGCAAACCGTATGTTCCAACTCCTGTTGCTCCAAAAGGACCGACTTGTGCGCCGCGTGGCATTGTTTTAAACACACAAAAAACACGCAGGTCTACAGGGCAATTACAAAAAGATTATGTAAACGCGCGTAGTAATGAAAATATTAATTCTCTTCCGCATTGGATGCAGGGGGTTTTCTGGAATTCTCAAAGTATAAAGCTTGTAAACTCTTCGTTTGATTTTAAATTTTCTAGTGATTGGGAAATAATTGGTCATTACCCTTCTCTTCCTGAATATTGGACCGATGATTTTGCTGGATCTCCAAATGGTTTCTTCGGAGACACTTACTTATCATTAAACCCCGTAGTTAATGGACATGAAATATATTTAACAGAAATTTCAGAAAGTGATCCAATAACTGACTATGATTTTAAAGATAATCCTAATATTAACTTAATACCTTTAGATCCAAAAAAGACTAAACGTTGGCCTAGACCTAATTTTGTTAATAACAAAGATTATTTAATGGACCCGAGAAGTAAATATTCTGCGGGATTTGGAGATGGAAGTAATTTCTCCGTTAGACCAGATGAAGATTCTAATTGTAATTATTATTGGGGCGATGTTATATTGACAATTAATGGCCCGATAGCATATAATAATCTTCATGCTTATGTGAAAAATCGGCGTAATAATACTTTCATTAAAAGAGATTTTATTTCTATACTTACGCAATTTAACGAAGTAATTAAATTTTACTTTGATGCAAATCCCGAATGTACTTTGGATAACGCGATAAACGCAAAAAAAATTACTCAAGATATTTTAAGAAGAAAAGAACAACAACAACAGGAGCTAATAGATAGATTATCAGGATCGTATGAAATGTCAAAAATAGTTATATTAAAAAAATTGTTTTTAGATTCAGAACCTCAAAAAAGAACTGAGGAAACTTATTACGAAACTGGCCCAAATAAAAAGTTAGTAGTTAGAAATGATGTTGATCCACTATTTTATACTCAATACGAAAAAACAGGAAGAAGTTTGGACGTAAACGATGTTCGTGTGTATGATACTTTTTCAGCCTCTTCTGGAACTTCTAGTTCGCAACGTAGTTCACCAGATAGAATAAATGGCATTGCTAATATAGCTTTAGAGAATCCAGCTGTAATATATAGAGATTATCCAAAAGATTTTAATGCTACAACATTAGATTTTGGAATGGAAGAATTTGAACAAAGATTTGTAGTATCTCTTTTTGATTCTTCAACTAGAAGTGTTAAAACGAGAGAAGTTTTTTGTTCTCCAACAGACGTTGGTTTTTCGTATTCTCAAAATAGAGAACAGTCTGAAAGTGGCATATTAAATACAATCAGCTCCTTGTCAACTAACCCTTCTTCTTTCTCTTTTAATTCTAACGATGATACCAAAATTATTTTCACTGATGATAATTCAGATTTCTTAGGGCCAGTAAATGTATATAGAGCTAGTCCTATTAACGACAATGCAAATAGTAGTAGCATTCCTGTTGGAGTTAACGTAGGAGATACATCAACAGACGGTGATTTTTATGCATACAGTTACCATTTGTATGGAAGATTTCCAACCATTGTTGTTCAAGATTATACCAACAACGGAGTTTACGCAAAGATTGAGTCCGATGGAATCTTAGCAGGATCTAAACTATCTTTAAGACAACTTAATCCAAATAATTGGAGTTCAAAACCTTTGCTATTAGCTGTAGCTTCTTTAGAGGATGTTAAGATTTATCTAATAGACGGAACTAAAAAAGTACCAAATCCAATTTTGTTGAGCGAAGGAATTGTTTTTGAAAATCCCTATCTTAATTTTATTAAAGAAAAAGGGTTTTTACCAGACGATAGAGATGCTAATTATTCTAAACCGGAAACTTTTCTACCTGCATCTCGCGCTGGATCTAATCCTAAACCTGTTGTTCAATCTCAAGATTCTGACAGAGTAATAAGATTACAACCAGATGAGGACTTGGTTAGCGACATTACTGTGAGGTGGAATAATACAGCTAAATCCACTGCTTATAATATTATAAATCCGGGTACAGGTCAATACAGCTCGAAATCGTATATGCATGTATTAATTCCTAGACTTAACACGCAAGTAGAAGAAGTTATAATAAATAGATCGAAAAGAGAATTTACGAATGACATATATCCTACAATTTCTACTTCCAGAGTAAATCGTCTTTTAAGTCTTGCAAAAACAGAAAATTTGAATAATTTGTTTGACATCAATAACATATCCGATACAGCATTTTACACTGAAAATAGTGTATTGTCTATTGTGATTAGCGATGCAGTAGCAGGTGAAAGTTTTGATATTCAGTGGTGGCACAAAGGCGCGATAGTTAGAAATAGAAAAGGTGCGTTGGCTGATGATAGTGGTTCTTTAACAGACACATTTGGA